>SXGR01309258.1_pt1 | contig 89727 bp, 72 predicted proteins | sample 3174711 | NCBI WGS metagenome assembly SXGR01 (sample SAMN11356860, study PRJNA531348) | freshwater metagenome | isolation source: freshwater sample F1-60 | place: China: Fuxian Lake, Yuxi | collected 2017-12-25 | reverse complement strand
TTTTAGTTTTATCATTTATTTTTTGTTCATAAGATGCTACATAGTGAAATGCAGTTCCTGGATTTATATTTTTATTAGGCTGCGTAAAACTTCCATTGGCTGCATACCTTTTAAATAAATACACAGAGACCGGCTCCAATCTGCTGTGGACCCCAACACCAGTTGAAAATACACCGCCCCATTTATTTTCAATATGCAAGGCCCATCTAGGCTCTAAGGTGGTAGCATCATTTAATAAAAATTTATATTGATGTAGGCCAATAGTTGTTTTTATTTTCGAACTTAATTTAGCTAATAATTGTGCATATAATTGAAAAAAATGAGTGCCCCCGTCATCATTCAAATAATTAATTAAAACATTTTTTGAATTTAAACGATTGTCTTTTAAATTATAGGATAAATCACTTAACACAATTCCTGATTCCATTGTAAGCCGATTATTAAATTTATAGGTAAATGCACTTGAAAATCGTAAGGAAGGATATTTATAAATTAATTGTCGGGTCATCAAACCATTAAGTGCACCTGACAAATTTTGTTTTAAATTTTCTTGGGATTGATAGCTGATAGATAAAACATTTTTGAAAAACATTTTTCGAAATGAAATTTTGTGATTTATTCCAAAAACATTCAAACTTCCTTTATCAATATTTTTTTCAGTTAATGTGGTTTGATAAGTTTCATTATTACCCATTAAACCCCAAAGTGAAATTACACCGATCTTTTTGGTAGGTAAGTCAACTGTAAAATTTAAATCTCTGAAGTCGGGATTGTAATTGTTTGTATTTAAATTAATAATATTACTACTCAATAATAATTGTAAAGTTGAATATCTTCCAGCTACACGATAAGAACTACCCGATTTCCCAATGGGCCCCTCCATCCCAAAATCCAGGCCAATTAAACTTAATTGTCCAGTGAATTCAGTTTTTTGGTTATTACCTCTTCTAAAATTTAAATCAAATACACCCGATAAGCCATTCCCAAAATTTGCGGGAAAGGCGCTGGTCATAAAATCAGATTTAGCCAAACTATAGGCATTAATCATAGATACTATACCACTCGTTGAACCTTGTCCATCAGTAAAGTGGTTGGGATTCGGTATTTCAATCCCTTCTAATCGCCAAAGTAATCCACGGGGCGAATTACCCCTAATGACAATTTCATTATTATCATCCGATCCCGCATTACTAACACCTGCAAATGCCAATGCCATTCTAGCAGGATCTTGGAATCCACCGGCGTATCTTACGGCTTCCTGTGGCCCAAATTGGCGGGTGCTGACCAATGCAAATGGATTATGAAATTGCTCCTTATTTTTATTACTACTTACCGTTACTTCCTTCAAAATGGTCACCGCTTCTTCTAATTCAATATCTAACACGACCTCCTTACCACTATTTAGTTCAATACCGTTCATCAACGTATTTTGATAACCCACTTTACTTATCACTAGGTCGTATTTAGCAATCGGAATTTTACTAAAACTAAATTTTCCGTTACTATCTGATATCGCAATTAATTTTGCATCTTTAATCATTACAGATGCATCCGCTATCACATTTTTTGTTTGTCGATCAACAATGGTTCCTCTTAATTGCTGTGTTAAATTTTGTCCCCAAACAATACTAATATTGAAACCTATGCAGGCAAGTAGTAGTATAAATTTGATTTTATTCATAAAGGGAGAAAACATGAATCAGAAAAATCGAATTTTTTAAAATTTCAAAGAAATAACTTTAAAAATTACATGGAATAAATCATAAAATGGCCAATGCCTATAATTTATATTTCTTTATTTGTTGGTGCATTATTTTAAACCATAAGGGCGGGAACAAGGATAATAAAATCATGCCCGGATAGCCTGTGGGCATTTGCGGAGCATTATCAAAACTTCTTAAAATTTGATATTTTCTTGATGCCAAATAATGGTGATCGCTATGGCGACTTAATTCAAACAACATTAATCGACCAATAATATGGTTACTATTCCAGCTATGATGTGGCTGTACACGTTCAAATTGTTGTTCACTGGTTTGTGAGCGTGACAACCCATAATGCTCAATATAATTAACCGACTCTAATAATAAACCACCAATTAAAGCGGCAACCATAAATAAAATAGCAATTTTTACGCTAAAAAAATACAAGATCACTAAGACAAACGTTATTTGTATTAGTTGAAAAAGTAACATTTCGTTTTGTAAGGACCACCAAGGCTTTCCCTTTTTTCCCATCTCCTCATTTGCAATCTTCCAGGCACTTAAATAGGTGCCTATTAATGTTTGCGGCCAAAAAGCATATACGGACTGATTGTACTTTGCAGTGCTAGGATCATGTGGCGTAGCAACATGCTTATGATGTCCTTTATTATGCTCAATAAAAAAGTGCATGTATAAACTAGTCAATAAAAGTAGCTTAGCAAATGTTTGCTCCATTTTATTTACACGATGTCCTAGTTCATGTGCAACATTAATGCCAAACGTACCACAAAGCAATCCTATACTCATTACCCGACCAACGGTATCAATTGTACTTAAATCATCCTGCTTTAAACAATTAAAAAACACCCATAATGAATAGTATTGCATGATGACTGCAGCATATAAAATAATATCATAGGACTTGTTTTTTTTAGCCAACGCCTCTTCAACTTCATCTAAATTACTGGGGTCAGATTTTATAAATAATTCTATAAATGGAATTAGAAAGAAAGTATACAATAAAGGAAGCCAGCATATAAGCCCATTTCCGTTAAAAGCAGATAGTGTTAATATATACAATACAAAGGGCGTCAAGTACTTAAATGACTTTATCATTCAATTAGTTTAAATATAAATCTGCAATTTTTTTTGCTTCATTCATTGGATCACCTTCGTTACGATTGGTTAATATAATAACCATTAGTTTTTGTTCAGGAAATAATAAAAGATGATTCCTAAATCCAATAGAGCTTCCTCCGTGGTGGGGGTGCGTTATGTTTTTATAATCTTCTACATGCCAGCCATACCCATAATCGATCGGTGTACCATTATTTAATTTCTTTCTCGACCAAGTTTGAACTTGCATTTCAGATCCTAATAATTTATAATCCCATAATGCTTTAATCCATTGGGTCATTTCAATGGTATTCGTATATATTCCACCATCTCCTAATACTGCACTAGTAATACTTTGATCAGTTTCCAACCAGCTTCCATTGCCTGATGAATAGCCATAGGCGCGATTGGGTAGGGTTGATTTACCTTCTTCAAATGCGACACTATTTTTCATTTTTAATGGCTTAAATATATTTTCTTTTAAAAATAAACCATAATCCAGTCCTGATACTTTTTCTACGATCAATGCTAATATTGCATATCCCGTATTACTATATTTATATTTTGAACCTGGGGCAAAGTATAAGCCATTTGCTTTGTACATTAATTGTAGGCAATTGGTATCATGTAATTGCACTTTTTGCGATGGGGACATTAAATCCTCATAATCCATTAAGCCTGATGTATGCGTTAATAGGTTTTTTATTTTTATATCTTTTCCATAAGCAGGAAATGAAGGGAAGTATTTTGTTAATGGATCTTCTAATTTTACTCTTCCTTTTTGCACTAATAATAAAATTGACATAGCTGTAAACTGCTTTGTCACTGATGCTAATCTAAAGTTAGTCGTAGGATTAATTTTTTCTTGGGTAGAAATATTACTTACCCCATATCCTTTTTTAAATACAATCTTATCATTCTTAAAAACAAGTACACTTGCTCCGGGTTGTTCAGCGGATTGGTATGTGGCCAATATATCATCAATACTCTTTTCTTTCATTAACATCCCGCTTGATTTGCAGGAAGCAAATGAAATAATAACTACCCCATAAATAAAAAGCGAACTTTTTAATTTATTTACCATTTGTTTTTAATTTTAATAATGCTTGCTGTGTTTCTAACACCGCTTTTTCTGTTTGTTTGGTTGGGGGCATATCTGTATGAACCAGTATCTCAAACAGTGTATTAAATTTACGAGCTATTTCTGGAAAATTAACCATACTTTTTTTCCGACCCTCGTAGCAAATAACGGATAAATCATGTTGCTTTTGTAACTGAGCAATAGGCGTTTTTACACGTGGATCCATTTTTATGGTTAAGTTTTGGGTATATACCTTGCCTTTCACGGTTAATTTAACTGTATAATTACCTGGCATTACCCATGGAGCGGTGACTACCGGGGCAGTATTATGAATAACGGCAGTCATTGGGTATTCCACAGGTATATTTAAGGGAGTGTATTTCATATCCCATAAAAAGCGGTGTGCTCCTTGTTTTGCAGATAATATTTGTTGTGGTCTTATCCAATACAATGGAATATTTACATCAGGTATATTATATAGCGTATCCTTGTTACTATAGCTACGAATCAGAGTTCCTTTGTCATTTATAATATCTAATTGTACCTCCTCCTCATTGTTATTTAAATAATAATCAATGACTGCGCCATCTGGGGGATTTTCACCTGCTGGCTCTTCCGGTGGAAGTGGGGTATCTGTATTCATATTCCATCGAACACGAATAGCTTGTTGTGGCTTGTATAAAGTAGTTGCTGTTGGTGCGTTTACTTTTAATTGTCGAAGTGGTGTGATATTATCTAAAATCCAAAAACTACGCCCATGCGTTCCAATCACGATGTCATCATCTTTAATGACTAAATCACGAATCGAAGTTGCAGGCATGTTTAATCTTAATGATTGCCAATTTTCACCTGCATCTAATGAAAAATAAACTGCATTTTCCGATCCTGCAAATAATAATCCTTTTCTTACTGCGTCTTCCCTTACTGTATTGATAGGTTCATTTGGCAAGCCATTAATTATTTTCTTCCATGTAACACCACCATCCTTTGTTTTATAAATATGTGGTGTCATATCATCACATCTTATTCTATTCACTGCTACATACGCGGTATTATTATCAAATCTACTTGCATCAATCATGGAAACCTTACTCCAGGAAGTAAGTGTAGATGGTGTAATATTTCTCCAATGTTTACCGCCGTCTTTGGTAATATGAATTAAGCCATCATCAGTACCAGCCCAAATGGTATTGATATCTTGGTAGGATGGTGCAACCGTATAAACAACCCCACGTCTTGCCATTGTTTTTAAATCAGGGGTATTAAAAATCCCAACACTTTCTGGAATATCGTAACTTTCTCTTGTTAAATCAGGACTAATTTGTTCCCAATGATCACCACCAGTAGTTGTTTTAAAAATTACACTGCCTGCAAAAAATAAAGTTTTGTTATCAACGGGTGAAAAAAGTACGGGTGCAGTTCTAATAAATCGCACCTTACCTGTTCTTACTGGCTCTGGTGAAATATTTTGTACCTGTCCCGTTAACTTATTATACTTGGTAATTTTTCCGCCATAAATAATATTTGGATTCAAAGGATCAGCGGCCACATAGCCATATTCTTCAACACCCACTGGATGCCATTCTCTAAAACTAATATTACCATCATTGGAACGAGAGGCAATACCAACGGAGCCACTTTCTTGTTGTCCACCATATACATTATAAGGGAACGCATTATCAGTACTTACATGATAAAATTGAGCTGTGGGTTGATTATACCAACTAGAGTAGGTTTCGCCACCGTTTACTGTAATAGTACCACCTTGATCTAATCCTATGGCAATTATATTTGTGTTGTTGGGGTTAATCCAAATTCTATGATAGTCATCGCCACCTGGAGCACCTTTAATTCCTTTCCAATTTTTTCCACCATCCACTGATTTCCACATTACCACATTTGCGGAGTAAACAATGTTTTCATTTTTGGGATCTGCTTTTACTTCTGCAAAATCTGCACCTCGTCCCCATAATCTGCCATCGGAAGTTAATAGGTACCAAGATTCACCAGCATCATCGCTACGATAAATTCCCCCATTTTTTTCAGCATCTACAGTTGCATACATTCTTTTAGAATTACTAGGCGCAATGGTAAAACCAATACGACCTAGACCATCCTGTTTGGTGGTAGGTAAACCTTTCGTAATTTTTTTCCATGTATTTCCACCATCAATGGATTTGTATAATCCACTTGCTTCACCATTCCATGCACCATTTTCCCAAGGTCCTTGTCGCGCCGACCAAATGGTAGCAAAAACGATGTTCGTATTATTTGGATCAATACCTACTTGCACAGCACCCGTGTTTTCATCAATATATAAAACTTGTTGTATGGTTTTGCCGCCATCCAAACTGCGGTAAACGCCGCGTTCTTTATTAGGACCATAAGGATGGCCTAATGCTGCAACAAAAATTCTGTTTTCATTATAGGGATCAATACTAATACCGCCTATTTGTTGTGCATCAAACAATCCCATATTTTTCCAAGTAGCTCCTGCATCTGTTGATTTATATAAACCATTCCCAATGGATAAATCAGGACGCTGAATTCCTTCACCACTTCCAACATATACCACATTTGGGTTAGAAGGTGCGACGGCTACATCACCTACTGAGCTTGTATTTTCACTATCAAAGATTGGCTTCCAGGTTTGTCCATAGTCATTGGTTTTCCATACACCCCCATTATTCACACCAATATAAAATACATTGGGTTGGCCTGCAACGCCTGATACTCCAACAGTACGACCAGCACGGTGGGGTCCAATATTTCGATATTTTAATCCTTGCAATAAAGCAGGATCAATGAGTTGCGCTTGTACTGTTTCTACAATAAATAAACTTGCTATTATAAATCCGATACTTTTTATCATTGTAAAAAAATTAAATTTTGTACGCATGTCATTTATTTTAAAACATTTGTAATTATTTTTTTATTTCACTTCTGTCCATTTCCCAATCATCTGTTCTGAAAAGATTAATCGGTAATCCTTCTTTGCTATACAAGTTAGGTATTGCGGTATTGTTAAATGCAAATCGAACGGCTACTGGCGATTTTATGTTTTTATTGGACACGACTACTTCATTGTTTTCAATTTTTGCTAGTGCTGGATAAAATATTTTATCAGCTCCGGCAATTTCAAAACAGGTAATTTCATCTCCTTTTGAAATAATGCCATTGTTGGCATTTGTAAATTGAATTTTTATTTTATCTTTTTCAATTTTATGTGAAGCGTATAGGGGACTTTCGCAAACAATTTGGTTGTAACCATATGTTTTATTAAGTGCTAAATTAGAAAGGCGTGCAGCCACTTCTTTTTTTAGTATTGGATGAATATTATTGGTGTCAGGCGTTAAATCGGAAACTATAACCATTCCAGTATTTGGAAATGCAGCAGCCTTGGTTTGTGTTTCCCTTAGTAATGCGCCAATATTTTTAAAACCATACGAATAAGGTGCAATTTGTACAAAATAGAACGGAAATTGTTTATTCCATTGTTGGCGCCATGCATCAATCATGCCTGTGAACAATTTTTCATACGCATAATAAGTTTGTGTATTACTTTCCCCTTGGTACCAGATGGCACCTGCAATTGTATAGTTTGTAATTGGATAAATCATTGCATTATAGGCAAGTCCAGTTTTATAAGGCCACCAGTCTGTTGGCTTTAAAGCATCGGCCCCTTTTTTTATAATTTGATCATTATTGATAACATAATCAGGTGTCCATGTTTCTGCAGGCGTGCCACCCCAATTTGAATTAATCAAACCAATTGGGCAATTTAATTTTTCAAATAAATTTTTTCCGTAAAAATAACCTATTGCACTAAAATGTATCATTTCTTCAGGCGTGCAAACCATCCATTTTCCATCCACATTATCTTGTGGGAAAGCGGACGTTGATTTTGCCACATAAAAAAATCGAATTTTATTATTGGCGGCATTAGGTGCTTCTGCTTTGCTTTGCGGTAAATTCTGATCTCCAGACCATTCCATATTACTTTGACCACCACAAAGCCATACCTCTCCAATTAATATATCCTCTAATTTAATCGTATTATTTCCTTGGATTATTATTGAATAGGATCCACCCGCTTCCGGCGTTTTTATTGAAGTGATCCATTTTGCGTCTCTACCTGCAACCACTTTATAAGTAGTGGTATCCCAACTTACTTTTATGGTGATATTTTCAGCAGGGGCCGACCAACCCCATAATTTAACGGTTGACTTTTGTTGTAATACCATATGCGATCCAATGATATTTGGTAATCGCACATTTGCTTTGCTTGCTATTATAACAAAACAAAAAAAGGAAATCATTAAAAGTTGTTTTTTCATTATTTATATTTTTATTTATTCCACCAATAAGTAAATTTTAATACCACTGCTCTATTTTTCACAAACACAGGACCTATATAATAGTTGTCAGTGTATACAATGAACAAATCTGAAACGGGCTTGTATCTCCACTGAAATCGTGTATTGAAGTTAATGTTTTTTGTTTGTTCGTTGTATTGAAAAAAGGTAGTTAAAAAAAGTTTATTACTAAAAGTGACATCAAGTTTTGGACCTAGTAATAAAAAGTTGTTGTTTCCCCATGGACTGGGTAATTTTATTTGATTATAAGTACTTGAAAAATCAATATTTACATAGGGTTGAATACGATAACCCACATTTCCTGAAATACTTAATAAATTTCCATTGGCGTAATAACCGCCCACCCTTGTGGACAGGCTATAAGTTAAAAGATACTGTGGTGGGGATGTCCAGTCCAATCCAATATTTGTCCATTCGTGTCTTGTTCCTTTTTCTAATGGAAGTTTTCCAATGCGTGTTGGATCAAAAGGGGATAGTAATTCTATAAATGTGTTTTGTACAACCGCCGATAAACTGCTTTTGTCCCTATAAGTAATTAAGTATATCAAAGCGTTGGTATAATCGGTTGTAATAAAATCAGTATTGTAATAATAAGTGGAAGTGAACTGTGGCCCATGACTTAATATAGTTCCACTTTTAGGAAAAAATAAACGTGTGATGCTCGGGTTCAATTTTATGTAATTATTTCTAGGGACATAGCCTACCTCTGCATTATAGTTTTCACCTACAATTTCATGTTGCCATGATAATATCCATTTACGTTGATTATATTGGAAATTAGCGGCGTTTAAAAAATCATTTCCAGTAGCATTTGGCGTAAATGATTTTATAAAAATTGTTTTTCCTGAAAATGTATTATTGGGTGGCGCTAAATAATATTCAAAACCAATATTCCTATTAAAGGCAGTGCCATCATGTTTATAAACGCAATTACAGTCACCAGCATCATTTGTTTTTCCATTAAACGCTAAAGCTGTTCTATCAATATAAAATAATTCAATACTTGATTTTTTAAATAATTTTCTTTGAAGCGCCATCACTGAAAAGTTTTGACTCGCTAAATGAATAGCATCATTCGCAGTTGTTTTAATGTCCATTAATCCCATCCGCCAATTTTTATTAATGCGACCACTTAACCTTGCACCAAAATCAATATCTGTATTTAATCCAATGCGTCTTGAAAAAAAAGGCCGCGTATTAGGAAATCCTAAATTTGAAAACAAATCAGCATTCTCTAAAAAAAACTGTCTACGCTCGGGGAAAAATAATTCAAATCGACTTAGATTAGTTACTTGACGATCTACTTCCACTTGTGAAAAATCAGGATGCAATGTTAAGTCTAAATTTAGCGAGGAAGATAAACTTATTTTTGCATCCAAGCCTGCATCTTTTCCAACCACACTTGCTTGTGAAATTTTTTGACCAGCTGCATTGGTATACTCTTTAGCGACGCTAGTTTTAAAATAGGGGATGAGGGAAAAATTATTTTTTGTTGTAGGTGGTGGCGCATCCCAAACCAATACCCCTGCATAGGATAAGGAAGCGGTTGGAAATTGTCTTGGCACTGGTGCCCATGCCGATTTCTCGGTACTCTTTAAATCATTTCTACTAAAATTAATACCCCACTCCATTTTGCCTTCTTTATATCTAATGGAGGTAAAAGGAATGGCTGCTTCAATGATATATTTATTTTTATCTGAAGTACTTCCTGTAGTCCATTTATTATCCCAGTTTAAATCTACACTACCCCCATCAAACATAGTGCCATCCCATTGTGCGCCAGCGGCATTAACACCAAAGGCAAATCCACTATTCATATCACCATAGGTATCCATAAATACAATGAAATTGTCATTTTTTCCAAAGGCCCAATCCCTTTTTAATGATTCAACCACATCAATTCCGTCTCCATTTTTATAACAAATGGCGATAAGGTATAAATTATTATCATCATAAGTCATTTTAACTTCGGTCTTAATTTGGGCCTTGCTGGTGTCCATGGGCAACACCATATTGAAATTGTCTACCAACATTGCTTTTTTCCAAGCTTCGTCATTCATCATGCCGTCAATAAGAATCGGGAGGGTAGTTTTATGTATAGAATAACGCACACTTTCATTTTTTTTCTGTGCTTGCACCTGGCCTATTTGTAAGCAAAGAAAAAGAGCCATCCATCGTTTAGATATTTTCAAAATACTTCTGTTGATTATTTGAGAATTAAATGTAAAGTTTTTCGATTGAATCAAAATAGTAATACCTTTAAATTATAAAAATTATCAATTATGTCACATAATAGACGCAAATTTTTAAGCCTTACTGCACTTTCAGCAGGTGCCCTTACAATGTCAAGTTCCGTATTTGGGAAAAACACAAATAATCATCAATGGGATGCTGAATTACCAAAGTCTATTCGTGATTTAATGCCAGCGAAGGAAGGCATTATTCCTATAACCATAGAAGAACGCAAACAAAGAATCCAAAATGCGCAAGCCATGATGGATCGTGAAAAAATAGATGCCATATTTTTAGAAGGCACCACTTCCTGCTATTATTTTACTGGTATGCGATGGGGTCAAAGTGAACGTACATTTGGTGTAGTGATACCTGCCAAAGGAGCGATTGCTTATGTGTGTCCTAAGTTTGAAGAGGATCGCGCGCGTGAATTATTACTTCCAGTTTTTGGTGATGAAGTTAGATGCTGGGAAGAACATGAAAGCCCTTACGCAGTCATTGTAGGTATTGTAAAAGATAGAGGTGTTAAACATCGTAAAATAGGCATGGAGGAGAGAGTAAGATTTTTTATCGCAGATGGGGTAAAAAAAGTGGCCACAGGATTTGAAATAGTAGATGCCACCCCAATTACTGCAGGTTGTCGTATGATTAAAACAAAAGCGGAATTAGCGTTAATGCAAAAATCAAGTGATATAACCATACTCGCTTATCAAGCTGCATTTGCAACTATTCGTGATGGCATGTCGCAAACAGAATTTAGCGGTAACATTTCAGCTGCATTTAGAAAGTTGGGCTATAGTGGCGGCGCTTCAGTTCAAATTGGAAAATATTCGGCTTTGCCACATGGAAGTATAACACCACAAACCATTCGCGAAGGAGATGTGGTGATGGTTGATGGGGGTACTAGTTGCGAAGGTTATGCATCTGACATAACAAGAACCTTTGTGGTTGGCAAGGCCACACAAAGACAAACTGATGTTTGGAATTTAGAAAAGCAGGCACAGGATGCTGCATTTGCCGCTATAAAAATTGGCGTTGCATGTGAGCAAGTTGACGCTGCTGCACGTGCGGTAATTGAAAATAATGGATTTAGTAATAATTATAAATTACCAGGTTTACCACATAGAACCGGACATGGTATAGGACTCGAGGGTCATGAGTGGACTAATTTTGTTAAAGGAAATAAAACGCCAATTGCAGTAGGCATGTGTTTTAGTGATGAGCCTACTATTTCAATTCCAGGTGAATTTGGAATTAGATTGGAAGACTGTTTGTACATCGCAGAAGATGGACCTCACTTTTTTTCCAAACAAAGTATTTCAATTGACCAACCTTTTGGATAAGTTGGCATTAATTTATTCTTTGTATTAAAACGGTGGCTGCAGGTGTAGTTGGTCTGGATGGGGATGATTGTGAATTTACACCAGTAAGACTTGTATTGATATTTTTTAAAGAGTAATATATTTCTATATAGTCATCATTGCCTAATGCTACAAAAAATGAATTAGAGACCGTGTTTTTAATTCCACTACCAAGTATTGTATAAGTATTATTTGTATTTGCATAAGCGCTACTGTTGCGCCTGAGCCAAATACTTACCTCATCATTAGCCCCATCTGTTTTAATAAATTGCAAAGTATATTTTATATTATAAAGCCCTGCGTTTTTTGCTGTGATGCGGGTAGGAAGGCCACTGGTGTTATTAGTGATGGCAATGTTGTTAGCAAAATTCATAAAATTAAATTTTACTACAGTGGCAGTGGCAATTGCAGTAGTTTGTTTCGCCGTATCATAAAAATTGCCGTAATCATTGGGAACGGGGGTATAGTTTAAGGCATTTGTAATTTTAATTGCGGTTAAACTATCCAAACTTAATTTTTGGTTAATTCGATTGCTTAAATAATTGGTGTCTAATTTATTGAGTTTTAAATTTACGCGTTGACTAAGTATGGAGGTATCTAATATTGGGATGGCGTAAATTTTATTATAAATTTTTGTAGTGTCACTAAGGTTTAATTTTTGGTTAATTCGGTTGCTTAAATAATTGGTGTCTAATTTATTGAGCTTGAAGTCAATTCTGTTACTCAAGTAATTAGTGTCTGACTTATTTAGTTTCAAATTGATCCGCTGACTTAGGCTAGTAGTATCTAATACGCGAATTTGATTTATTTTATTATAAATTTTAGTAGTGTCACTAAGATTTAATTTTTGGTTAATACGATTGCTTAAATAATTGGTGTCAGATTTAGATAATTTCAGTTCAATTCTATTACTAAGCCAAACCGTGTCTGATTTTTTTAACTTCTCATTTAGGGCTATAATCGAATGCAATGAAATTGGCTTTAAACTATCAGGGGTATTATTTACTTTATCTAAAACAGCAATAATTTTAAAATCCTTAATATTATTAACTCCTGTACCTCCTTTTTTCAATCCTACAATCCCATTGATATTTTCTGCATCCACTTGGTCTGCATAAAAAGCATAAGGCACATAATTTATTTTTTGAATTCCTAAATTTGAAAAATATAGTTCCCCTGTCAAGTCAACCTCCACTTCTAAAAACTTTTCAGTATTTGACCAATTGATATTTTCAAAATTTCCGATACTAGTTATATGGCGATCTTTTTTACTTCCAACCACTACCGAAAAAAGTCCAATGGCATTAGTCGTAATTGATTTTATTTCTTGATATTCAATGACTCCGTTAAGAGAATCAGTTTTAATTGTTAATCGAAGGTTGATAATCTTATTTGCTAAGATGATACCATTAGTATTTCTAGCAACTCCTTGAAAGTTGATTCCCTTATTTTTTTGCCCGTTTAAATTAATACAACATAGGTTTAGCATTAAAAGATATAAAATAGTTTTTTTCATAAATTATTGTTGTTTTATTACTTTGAAAATTTGCTTTCTCAAAATTGAATGCCCAACAACATAATGAATCGCAATAAAGTATATCCCCGTATTTTCCGAAGCAAAAGATAGGTTTTGCTCAAATTGAATTCCTGACCATGGCCCTTCTACCATTTTTAATAATTGACCTTGCGCGTTGCTTATTTCAATTTTTGAAATAAGGATCCCACTTTGATCACTATGAATTTTGAAATTTTTAATAAAGGGGTTGGGTCCTATTTTAAAAGCTGTGGTTGTTTCAAGAATTTTAAAATCGATACCAACACCAAAATCATTTTGTAAAAATCCGGTTGTTAGTAGGAAGTTTTTATCAGAATAAAGGGTGTTAACCAATAACTGCTCTCCAAAGCTCCAATCCCAGATGATGCCCTCGATCTGTTTTGAATCTGCGTTCACGCTGATGACATTTGGGTACTTTGTTTGAGCATTTGAAGTTGAATAAAAAAATAGGACAAACCCCAATTCAATTACTATATATATGCTTTTCATGACACAATATATTATATATAATATTGTAATTCAATTAAATACACATTGTAAAATTTCTAATTTAAATAAATAATATCCTAAACTTTAAGAGAATATTTTCAATTTTCCAATGTTTTAAGCTTAAAACCAACCATTTTAGGATTAGGGGTTGTTAATTGCCGATTTTATGTAAATTTGTTCTAATATAAATCGAATCGGTATGAAAAATTTTTGTTTTGTTATAGTTGCATTTACTTTAGTTATTGCTTCTTGTAGTAAAGGGGGTGGATCAACAACAGTGACTCCAACACCACCGCCTGTGGTTGTTGCAGAACCCGATATTGCATTTAAGGTAGAAGTGGATAACAAAGAGGTTGATTATACAACGTATACTGCAGCATTAAGTGCTTCGCAACCCGTAAATGTGAATGTAACTACTTCCCCTTTTCCAAAGGATGGCGTGACTATTGATGTAACAGTTAAAAAAGATGTAGATAACGCTTCTGTATTTAGTGATACTAAAGTTGGAACAGTTGCTGCTACAAATCCAGTGACTATAAATAATTTATTACCAGGTGTACCTTGTACGGCAACGGTATTAGTGACTTCAAAAACATTAGATCCTGTAAGTAAAACTTACAAGTCATTTTCAAAAACATTTAAAATAGCAAGAAAATAAGTTATTGTTATAACCCCAATTGTAAAATCCCTTGTTAGTTATTTACTTGCAGGGGATTTTTTTGCAATAGCTTCAATCGCGTTCACCAATTTATCTAAATCTTGTATTCTAGTATACACATGTGGTGTTATTCGAACGCAACTCACATTGTCCCATACAATACCTACTGTATGTATTTTATAATTTGTATACAGTGCATTGTCTAATTCCCCCGGGGTCATACCATCTATGCTCACACCACATATACCGCAAGAAAATGCATCTTTTAAAGAAGTATTAATTTTTACTTTGGGTATCTCTTTCACTCTTGTTGCCCAATAATTTTTTAAGTAACGAATACGCTCTTCTTTTCTTTTGCTTCCAATCGCAGTATGAAAATTAATGGCTTCGCCAATACCTTGTTCAATGGGAAAGCTTCTGGTACCCAATGTTTCAAACTTACGAATATCGGTTCCTTTGGGATTGTCATTGCAAACGAGTGGCCAAATTTTTTCTATATTTTCTTTTTTAATCCAAAGCATCCCACTACCAATAGGCGCAGATAAAAATTTATGTAATGAAGTGCCAAAATAATCACAACCTAATTCTGGAATTGTAAAGTCCATTAATCCAAAACTATGCGCGCCATCTACAATTGTTTCAATACCATGCTTTTTTGCCAATACACATAATTTTTTTACAGGCATAATTTGTCCCACCCAATTCACCATATGGGTGATGTGAAATATTTTTGTTCTAGGTGTAATTGCATTTTCATAAATACGCACCATCTCATCCTCGTTTTCGCTTGGGAATTTAAAATCCAGTTGCTTATAAACGATACCTTCTCTGGATGCTCTTTGTTTCCATGCGTTGATCATGTTTGGATAATCAAACTTACTACCCACTACTTCATCACCTGCCTTTAAGTTTAATCCAAAGATGACGGTATTTAATGCCTCGGTTGCATTACGATTAATGGCAATTTCTTCAGGATCACATCCCGCTAATTGTGCAAGCTTATATCTTAAGGGTTCTCTTCCTTGATCTAGTATGCGCCACATATAATAGGAGGGGCCTTCATTGGACATTTTATTAAATCTTTCTACTGCTTCTTGCACAATTCTAGGGCTTGGACATACACCACCGTTGTTTAAATTAATCAAAGAGGGACTTACGGTGTAACCTTGTTGAATGACACTCCAATAATCCTCGTCCATCGCTAACTCCTTTGGACTGAGCAATTTTTTTTGCAAATTGATATGTTCAAATTCAGCTGCATGTGCTTGGTTGAATAAACTATTTGCTGAAAAGGCACCTGCCATTAAGCCTAGGTGTTGGATAAAGTTGCGTCTATTCGCCATATACTATAATTGTATAGGTAAGTTAAAAAATAATTCGCGTATTAGTGTATACAAATATAGCTTGTTACCTAAAGTACATGATGACCAAAGTTTAATTTACATTACTAGATCTTAGGTAAGCTATATCCATTTTGATACGCTTTCGTAAAATATTCTTTATTGATGGCAGCATCTGTAAATAAATTCTTATTCTCATCCCAGTTTACTTTTTTACCTGAACGATAAGCAATATTACCCATTTGTGCAATGGTCGCAATATGTGCACCATCTTCAATGGAGCAATGTAAACTTTGTGGTGTATTGTTTCTGATGGCATTGGTAAAATTTAACCAATGTAATTCTACGCCTTTGTCCTCACTTTTATGTCTTGCAATAGCCACTTTATTTTTTGCTTGTCTTTCTTCAATCACTTCCCAACCACCACGATCTAATATCAATGTTCCATTATTGCCAATAAATGCAATACCGTGATCGCGCCCATAAGAGCCATTGTCAATACCCATCGCTGAATCCCATACCAAATTGAACTTATCAAATTCATATAAAGTAGTTAAAGTGTCCGGTGTTTCTTCCGCTAATTCAGGATAAGCAAATTTGCCCCCTAAAGCACTGACACTTTTTGGATTACCTGCTTTCATACCTTGAATGGCATAATCTAATAGATGCACGCCCCAATCTGTCATCAAGCCACCTGCATAATCCCAAAACCATCTAAAATGAAAATGAAAACGGCTTGCATTAAATTCACGAGTGGGTGCTGGACCTAACCAGGTTTTATAATCAATCCCTGCAGGCACCGCACTATTCGCTACCACTGGTTGTGGGCGCATCCAACCCTGATAACACCATACTTTAGTAGTACGAATATTACCTAATTGTCCAGAATGTACCACATCCAATGCATCCTTAAAATGTTTTTGACTGCGTTGCCATTGGCCTACTTGCACAATACGATTATACCTATTTTTTGCAGCAACCATTGCATTACACTCGCCAATAGAGTTACCTGCAGGCTTTTCAACATACACATGTTTTCCTGCAGAACAAGCATTGATCATTTGTAAGGCATGCCAATGATCGGGTGTACCTACAATTACGATATCAATATCTTTTCGGTCTAAAATTTTTCTATAATCATTATAGGTATCAATTTTTTGAACGCCTGGTTGTTTGATTAAAAGTTCTGCTTTTCGTTTATTTAAAACATTTTCATCTACATCACATAAAGCAACCACTTCAAGGTTAGGGACAGAGAGTGCAGCCATGGTATTGGCCCATCCCATCCCATTCACACCAATGGTAGCAACACGTAAAGTATCGGTATTGAAAATTTTACTATTGGCAAAAATATTTGAAGTCATTAATGCTCCTGAAGCCAGGGCGGTGTTTCTTATAAAGATTCTTCGGCTGTTCATGTGAGAATAGTTTTAGTTTTAAAATAAGCACTATGTTAAATATAATTATTTTTTGGTTAAAATACCTATCCCCATGAAATTTGATATTGAAGGCCATTTTGCGTTATTCTTTGTATTAAATTAGTCCGTAAAATAGTTTTAATAAAGTCTACTAAAATAGTAGACTTTATTAAATTTACCCTATCTTTGTAGGGTCATGTGGCCGAGGGGTGAGGCAAGGGTCAGCAAAACCCTTAACGATGGTTCGATCCCATCTATGACAACTTTTTTGGTTTGAGCAAGCAATCGTTAAGTACGGGCGGTGTTTCTACACTGCCCTTTTTTATTTTTATAAATACTACTTTAAATTTTCAGAAGACTTATATAATTTAGGAGCATTCAATTTCTTTTTTATTTATTGAGTACCTATTTATTGTAATCAATAAATAGGTAAAAACATAGCTAAATAATCCAAAAATCTTAAGTAATTTGCTGCATATGCATAAAATTCGATGGGGTATGATTGGTTGTGGAAGTGTCACTGAAGTTAAAAGCGGTCCCGCTTTTAACAAAGTGCCTAATTCTAAATTAATGGCAGTCATGAGACGTGATGCTGAAAAAGTAAAGGATTATGCACAACGACATCATGTTCCTTATTTTTTTACCAATGTTGACGATTTAATTAATCATCCCGAAGTAGATGCAATATATATTGCAACACCCCCTAAATTTCATGCAGCCTATGCCGAAAAAGCAATGCAGCTAGGCAAGCCGGTGTATGTTGAAAAACCGATGGCATTGAATGTCGGGGAATGTGAAACCATGCAGCAAATTTCAAATACCACGGGCGTGAAATTAGTCGTGGCACATTATCGTCGCGCGCTTCCCTTATTTTTAAAGGTAAAAAGTTTGTTGGCTGAAAATTATATTGGTCTTGTAAAACAAGTCAATATTAAAATGTTCAAGCAGCCGAGTCCCAATTGTGGTTCCGCCGATAATTGGCGTGTATTCCCTGAACTTGCAGGCGGCGGCTTATTTTATGATTTGGCACCACATCAATTGGATTTGGTATTTTTTTATTTTGGAGATGCAATCAGCTATCATGGGAAATCCGAAAATAAGGCAGGGCTTTACCCAGCAGAAGACAGCGTACAAGGTACTATGCAACTCGATAATAATATTTTGTTTAATGGGGAATGGGATTTTACGGTGGCGGCTGAATTAGAGAAAGATGTTTTTGAAATTATAGGGGAACATGGCAAAATTTCGTTTCCCGTTTTTGGTAATGATATAACCATTGAAAAAAATGGGAAGGAATCGGTGATGCATTTTGATCCCCCCATGCATAACCAACAAAATTTAATTGAGCAGGTAGTTGCCTATTTTTTAGGTAATGGTGAAAATCCTTGTTCTGCAATGGATGCGCTACAATCAATGAGGGTGATGGAAGCATTTGTATATGGCGTTAATAAATAGTATATATTTATTAATAATATTACATTTGGGTATCATTTATAAAATTTCGAATCATGGTTAGATATTGTTTTGCAGTTGATTTAAAGGACGACCCTATTGCTATTGCTGCTTATGAGGAATACCATAAATCTGTGTGGCCTGAAATTATTAAATCAATTAAAGATGCTGATATCCATGTGATGGATATTTATAGGGTATCCAATCGTTTATTTATGATTATGGAAGCAGGCGATGATTTTAGCTTTGAGAAAAAAGCGGCGATGGATGCCTCTAATGATATTGTGGTTCAATGGGAAAAATTATTGTGGGATTATCAACAAGCACTACCCAATGCAAATCCAGGTGAAAAATGGGTTTTGATGAATAAAATATTTTCATTGTAAACATTGGTCAGTTCAAATCACTTTTATGAAAACATTAATTAATTGGCTTTTATTTATTGGGGTAGTTACTGTTAATGCATTGGCAAGTATTTTGCCTATTAATGGATATAATACAGGTCAAATTTCTGCTTTTTATCCAAACTATTTTGTTCCTGCCGGTTTTACATTTTCAATTTGGGGAGTGATTTATTTATTTTTATTATGCTATTCAATTACGCATACTTATTTTTCTTTTAAGCAAAAGGAGTTCCCAGTCATTAAAAAATATTTAGATCAAATTACCCCATGGTATTGGGCTACTTCCGTTTTAAATATATCTTGGATTTTAGCTTGGCATTATTTACAAATATTTACAAGTGTCGTTGTAATGATTGCATTTTTGATGGTATTAATTCAAATATTTATTTACACGAGAAGCCTTTCAAATGATATTAAGTTAATTCATCGAATTTTTATCATTGCCCCTTTCACTATTTATATTGGTTGGATCAGTGTGGCCACGGTAGCTAATATCTCTGCATTATTGGTTAATTTGCAGTGGAATGCTTGGGGAATTGCTCCTGAGAATTGGGCTGTGATGATGATTGCTATTGCAATTATACTTGCTTTTTGTTTCTCGTTTTTCTACGACTCTATTGCAGCACCCTTAGTTATTGCTTGGGCATTGTGGGGCATTATGCATGGGCAGGGAGGAAGAATTGAGTTTGTATATATATTAAGTTTAATCGGGATGTGCGTTATCCTCATCCTATCACTCAGACTGCTTATTGTAAAATATATTTTAGTGCGGTAATTTTTCTTGAAAAAATCCATAGGTCCAAGTACCAAATAATGCACTTGCTAATATAAAAAAGCCACTCATTAATCCAGATCCTATTTGTGCAAAAATAGGTCCAGGACAAGTGCCCGTCATAGCCCAACCTAAGCCAAATAATAAGCTACCATAAATCTGACCTTTGGTAAATGTTTTTGGGACAATAATTATTTTTTCACCTTGGATGGTTTTGATATTATACTTTTTAATGATTGCAACAGAAATAATGCCAACAGTGACAGCAGTTCCAATTACACCATACATATGAAAGCTTTGGAGTAAAAACATTTCTTGTATTCTAAACCAGGATATAATTTCAGCTTTAACAAAAACAATTCCAAACAGCATTCCGATCAGTGCATATTTTAATAAAGAAAAAACAGATTCTTTTTTTTCTGAATGATTAATACAAGCTGAAGTTTCATCCAATTTGAGATCATTCATTGGTTGTGTATGATTAGACATGGGCATTAATTAAATTGTAAAATAAAAGGAAGGATAAAGTTGGTCATTATAAATCCACCCAACATAAAGCAGATGGTAGCCACGAGCGATGGCCATTGTAAATTACTTAAACCCATGATGGCGTGACCTGATGTACAACCATTTGCGTATCTGGTTCCAAAGCCCACTAAAAAACCACCCACTACCATTAATATAAATCCGCGTATGGAGCTTAAGCTGTTAAAACTAAAAAGTTCAGCAGGCATTAAATGTTGAAAATCGGTTACGCCTAGATTGATTAAGGTTGATTTTAAATTTTCATTTATAATAATTGCATTTGAGTTTGATAAATAATGAGTCGCAATAAATGCACCAATCATTATTCCAACCACAAAGAACAAGTTCCATAATTCATTTTTCCAGTTGTATTTGAAAAATTTAATATTAGCTGGGAAACATGCAGCACATATATGTCGTAGGTTGGAGGATAAGCCAAATGTTTTATTACCAATAATGAGTAAGGCGGGAACAATTAAACCTATGACAGCCCCAGCGACATACCAAGGCCAAGGCACTTTTAAACTTTCAATAATTTCAAACATATTTGTATTTTATTAGTCTACAAATATAGTAGAATATTGCATACCTAACAAGGAGTGATAAAATTTTAGCAATAAAATTATTCTGGTACTTATTTTGCAAAAAAGGAAGCTACCTTATTTTCCAAAAAAGAATTGTTCAATGAAAATAACACTGGCCATGACTAACACAAACCACCCAAATCCTTTTTTTAATTTTGTACCATCCATTTTTTTATTGAGATAGTTGCCGATGATGATGCCAAGTGTAGCCAATAAAACAATAACTGTTAAAAAATTCCAGTCAATCGTAGTATTTGATATATCGCCAATAAACCCCACAATGGATTTGATACTTATAATAAAAATGGAGGAAGCAATCGCTTTTTTCATGGGCAGCTTACCTAAAATAACCAATGCAGGAATGATTAAAAATCCACCACCTGCACCTACAATACCTGTTAACATGCCCTCGCCAAGTCCTACCATCATTAAAGCGACGCCATATTCGGGCAAAACCCCTTCAGCTTCTTTTTTGTTTTTGCCTAAAATCATGGATAATGCTGAAACCAACATTAAACTCGCAAAAAACAACATGATAAAATTACTTTTACTTATTAAAGTATTGCCAAGATGAATGGTATCTGGGATATTTGGCAAGAAAAATTTTCGTGCAATAAACACACCAATGACTGAGGGTATCCCGAAAATGATGATCGTTTTAATATCGACCAATCTTTGTTTCATTCTTGAAATAATACCTGCAATACTACTCAATCCTACAATACATAAGGAGTAAGTGGTTGCTAAAATTGGATTTATATTAAATAGGTACACTAAAACAGGTACTGTTAAAATAGAACCGCCACTTCCAATAAGGCCTAATGAAACCCCAATTAAAATAGATGCAAAATAGCCGACTACTTCCATGTTTGATTAGTTTTTAGCAAAAATCAGAATTAAGCATTACAAGATATGTACTATTAGTCACTTAGTAAATTTTTAGTGAAATAGGGGGATAAAAATTTTCTGCTCAAAAGTGATTTTTGTCACGCTTTAAGCTAATTTTATGGTATATTTTTACAGTTGATATAAAAATCACATTATGAAAATAGAACAAATTTATACGGGTTGTTTGGCGCAAGGGGCATATTACATCATGAGCGAAGGCGAAGTGGCAATTATTGATCCACTTAGAGAAGTAGATCCCTATATTCAAAAAGCAAAATTGGATAAGGCTAAAATAAAATATGTTTTAGAGACCCATTTCCATGCTGATTTTGTATCTGGTCATATTGATCTTGCTAAAAAAACAGGGGCTAAAATTGTTTATGGCCCAACGGCTGCCCCGGCTTTTGAATTTCATTCTGCTAAAGACAATGAGGAAATTTTATTAGGCAAAGTTAAAATCAGGGTATTACATACACCGGGCCATACCATGGAAAGTACCTGCTATTTATTAATGGATGAAAATGGTAAAGAGGTAGCTTTATTTAGTGGCGATACTTTGTTTATTGGAGATGTGGGTCGTCCTGATTTGGCACAAAAAATAAAAGAAGAACTAACACAAGATATATTAGCAGGTTACTTATATGATTCTTTGAGAGACAAAATCATGCCATTATCAAATGACATTGTTATTTATCCGGCGCATGGGGCAGGCAGTGCTTGTGGTAAAAAAATGAGTAAAGAAACCCAGGATACTTTAGGTAATCAAAAGTTAACGAATTATGCTTTAGCCGCAGACATGACCAAGCCAGAATTTGTTGCTGCTGTTTTGGATGGATTGGTAGCACCTCCTGGATATTTCCCATTGAATGTTATGATGAATATTCAAGGATATGATAGTATTGATCAGGTGCTAGCACGTGGACAACATGCGATGACTCCAGCTGCATTTGAAACTGCAGCCAATGAAACAAGTGCTTTAATTTTAGATACCAGAGATGCGCAAACATTTGCAAAAGGCTTTATACCCAACTCAATTAATATTGGAATTGATGGAAGTTTTGCTCCTTGGGTAGGCGCGATGATACCTGATATTAAACAAGAAATTTTATTAGTCGCTGAGCCAGGACGGGAAGCTGAAATTATCACTCGACTAGCACGAGTTGGTTACGATTTTACCATTGGATTTTTAGCTGGCGGATTTGAAGCATGGAAAGCGTCAGGAAAGGAGATTGATCAAATAAAATCTATTTCAGCAGATGAATTAGCTACAATTCAAAAACAAGATGCAGGCATTAATATATTAGATGTTCGTAAAGCGTCAGAATATAAGAGCGAACATGTAAAAGGTACATTAAATGCGCCGCTTGACTTTATCAATGATAGTATGGCTGCAATTGAAAAAGATAAAACCTATTATGTTCATTGTGCTGGGGGGTATAGATCTATGATTTTTGTATCCATTTTAAAAGCAAGAGGCTTTGATCATTTAATTGATGTGAAGGGGGGATTCAAGGAAATTAAGGAGTCTGGCCAGTTTAAGCTCACAGAATATTCTATTCCCACCAGTTTGTTATTATAAGGGGCGCCTGAGTTTAAGACCTTAAATAATTAATAATTTCTTACATTCATGTAAATTATTAATTATGAAAAATACATCTCGTCTAATTTTCCTATTATTTACGATGGTATTTTCTTTTCACTTTTGCTATGCGCAAAATGATATCAAAGAACACAATATTGTTATTCAATTAAATACTGCAGATACTAGTGCCTGGTCCTCCACCATTGGTAATATAAAAAATATTCAAAAGGCATGGCCTAATCATCTTCATATTGAAGTGGTAGTTCATGGCAAGGCAATTAATTTACTAGTGAAGGATAAAACTTATTTCGCCAGTGACATAGCTGGCCTAACCAAGGAGGGTATTGTATTTTCGGCTTGTGAAAACACCATGCGTAAGTATAAAATTGCAAAGGCAGATTTATTATTAGAAGCAAATATGGTACCATCGGGTGTGGTTGAAGTAATTATGAAACAGGAGCAAGGATGGCGTTATTTAAAAGCGGGTGTTAACTAATTGCAGATGTTAAAAAAGTTTATATACATCATAGGTTTTATAATTTTAATTGGTAATGGGTTATATTTAATTTATAGATCCGCAAAAAAACCTATTCCTCCATCTGTTCAACTTGATCTAAGCAAAACGGATACCACTGCGTGGGTAGGCGCTTCGCAATATCAAATTCCTTTGGATACGAATCAAAATGGGCAACTTATTAGGTATGGTTATGAATTGATTGCACATACTTCAAAATATTTAGGGCCTAAAGGAAATGTGCAACATTCCACCAACGGCATGAATTGCCAAAACTGTCATTTAGAAGCTGGCACCAAACCCTGGGGTTTGAATTATGGTGCTGTTTTTTCAACCTATCCGAAATTTAGAGAACGCTCTGGATCTATTGAAACTATTTATAAAAGAATCAATGATTGCATGGAACGTAGTTTAAATGGGAAGGCCTTAGATACAAATTCAAAAGAAATAAAAGCAATTTATGCTTATATAAAATGGTTAGGGGAAGGAGTAGCCAAAGGAAAAAAAGTAAGGGGCTCGGGGATTGAACTAATTCCGCAACTTACTGTAGCAGCGAATCCTAAAAATGGTTTAAGTGTATACACCCAATATTGTCAAAAATGTCATGGCTTGAACGGCGAGGGGGTAATGAATAAGGAAGGAAATAGTTATGAATACCCGCCGCTCTGGGGGGCACATAGTTATAACGATGCTGCAGGGATCAATCAGCTTTCAAAATTAGCAGGGTTCATCAAAAATAATATGCCAAACCCGGTCAACTATCGTAAGCCTACTTTAACAACCCAACAAGCCTGGGATGTAGCAGCATATATAAGTTCACATGCACGACCCACTAAAGATAAATCAAAGGACTGGCCAGTGCTTGCAACCAAACCGTTTGATTATCCCTTTGGTCCTTATGCAGATACTTTTTCTGTTGCCCAACACAAATACGGTCCGTTTGAACCCATACAATTGGCAAAGTTGGTAAAAAAATAAAAGCCTCCCCGAATAAACGAGAAGGCCTTTACTAAATTTATTTTTACTTATTTTTTTCTTTCAATTTCTTTATTCAACTCTTCAATATCAACAGACCTTTCTGTGTTATCTCCCAATAAATATTTTGAAAAGTAATCGGCTGTTTTCCAGAACCAATATTCACTCATATCTCCAAACCCATGTCGTTGTGTAGGTAAAATTAACATGTCAAAGCGCTTATTGGCCTTGATTAAAGCATTCACCACACGAAGGGTATTTGCAGGATGAACATTATTATCAATTTCACCATGAATCAATAATAGTTTGCCTTTTAAATTTTTTGCAATGTCTGGGTTTTTATCAATCATATAAGAGAAAGTAGTATCTCCTTTATCAGAAATATTTTCTTTCACCCCATTGTGTTTTTCACTCCACCATCTATTGTAAACACTATTATCATGATTACCAGCATTGCTTACTGCTACTTTAAAAATATCAGGATAAGCAAACATAGCAGCGGTACTCATAAAACCACCACCACTATGGCCGTGGATACCTACTTTATCACGATCAATAAAATTAAATCGGTCAGCCAATTGTTCAACAGCTGCTTTTTTATCCGCTAATCCGTAATCTCTTAAATTGCCATAACCATAATTGTGGTACCACTTACTACGTGCGGGATGTCCACCTCTGTTTCCAATGGTCACCACTACAAATCCCAGCTGGGCCAATCGATCAATACGATCCATTCCCTTACTAAAACTTTTATTTACGGATTCAGTTTGAGGCCCAGGATACACATATTCAATAATGGGATACTTTTTAGTGCTATCAAAATCATAAGGTTTGTACATGACACCAAAAATGTCAGTGATGCCATCATCCGCTTTTACCTTAAATGTTTCTGGAAATTTATACCCTGCTGAAAATAGAGAGTTTAAGTCAGCTGTTTCCAAGTCCATCAATTTTTTCCCGTCTGCTGAATATAATGCCGACGCCGGTGTTGAATTAACGCGAGATGAATTATTTACAAAATAATTTTTCTTGTCGTTCATACTAAAGTTATTGTCAAAATTGCCAGGGTTCAATAATTGTAAACCTGTGCCATCAAAGTTCACTTTGTACAAATGCAAATAATAAGGATCCTCCTTAGTGTTGTTGTTTACATTTTCTCGGCCGTTTGCTGAAAAGTAGACTACTCTTTTATCTTCATCAATGGATACAATATCTTCAATATGCCAAGGACCTTGTGTGATTTGATTTTTTAATTTTCCCTCTTTGTCATGTAAATACAAATGCGCCCAACCATCACGCTCGCTCCACTCAATTATTTCCTCACCGTTTTTAATCAAGCCTGGTTTTTTAATTTCAACATATGTATTTAAATTTTCTTCAATTAATGTTTTCACAACACCCGTGTTGATATTAACTACACATTGGTCAATTTTTTTCAGATCACGACTGGTGCGCGCTAAATAAAGCTGATCATTGGTACCTAACCATATATTTGGCCTATGTTCATCGTCTCTCGCATTCACATTGGCTGATTTATTCCAAACAGCAACATCTTGGTCCTTAAATAAGGATACATCAATTTCTTTATAGCTAAATGCAGACATATCAACAATCATCAAATGATCCATCGGGGCCTCTTTTTCCCCAGGCATCCAATATTTGTAGGTTTCTAGCGATGGCCTTGGTTCGGCAATACTATTGATTACCCATAAATCTTTTACTTTACGATTATCCACTTTAGTGATTGCGAGATGTTTGCTATTCTCACTCCATAAACCATAAACCGGCTTTCTTTTATTTTTATTTTTTTCTACATCTACATTAGTTTCGCCACCACCACCATAAGCGCTTTCGCTATGCCAGCTAAAATTTTGAATGCCGTCTTTGGTGATAGCATGTTCAACAATGGTACTGTCCTCGTCGTTTAAGATGGCTTTATTGAAATTTTCTTTGTCCATATAAAACAAATTATAATTTCTTCCAAACACCACAATTTTTTCATCAGGTGAAATGTTGGCCCAACTAGGCTTACGTTTTGGTTTTTTAAATCCAACCAATTCATTGAGCTGCTCTGTAATAAGGTTGTATTCAAAATAAAATGTTTTTTTAATTTTTTCTGGTTTGGCATCTTTCTTAACAACCGCATCTTTGTTTATTTCAATGGTACTTTTTACTTCAAACTGAATCCAATTTTCATCTTTGATGAATTTTAAAGAATCAATAGGTAAATGCTGCCCATCAAATGGATCCTTAATTATTTTAGTTAATTCGGCTGCTAATTTATCTCTATTAAACATTACCTTTTTTTCTCCTTTCATAGGATCCACAATATTCCATTGTTTGCCTTCGCTGGTTTCGTAAGTATACCAAAACTTATTTGATAGCTTTAGCCAATGCGGATCAATTGATAATGAAAAAATCATTTTGTCTAATTTTTTAGGAGCGAACCTTGCTGCTAAAAAGTAATTTGCCTTTTGCTGACTCATGGCCAAAAAGGGTAGGAAAAGAATAATAAGTAAAATGTGTTTACGCATAGTATAATTTTGTATAAGAAAATTACCAAATTAGTGGTAATCTACCTACTTGTGCCTCCCTTTTTTTATAAAAGGTAATGAACTAATGAAATATGTTTTAAATTAGACAAATTGTTTTTTATGAAATATAAGTTTCGTTATTACATGACAATTATTTTGATTGTCAATGGCTTCATCTTGAATGCACAGGTAGCTAAGTTGGATACAAAATCAACGTACCAAGATGCTACTCGAAATGAACGTATTGCAAAAACATTCCCGCTCATAGATCAATTATATAAAGAGTTTGCTTTAAAGAATCATTTTCCTGGTTATGCCTTTGGAATAGTGGTTGACGGGCAACTAGTGTATAAAGGCAATGGGGGCTATGCAAATTTGGAAGAAAAAATACCTGCAACTTCTTCTTCCATGTTCCGTATTGCCTCCATGTCAAAAAGTTTTACCGCTTTGGCCATTTTAAAATTAAGAGATGATGGAAAGCTTCAATTGGATGATGCTGTTGAAAAATATATACCCGCATTAAAGGGACAAGGACTTACGAAAGATGCCCCATTGATGACTATTCGACATTTAATGACCCATAGTGCAGGTTTTCCCGAAGATAATCCCTGGGGAGATCGACAATTAGCAGATACGGAAGAAGAATTAAATACATTAATCAAAAGTCAATTATCCTTATCAAATACTGCAGGATTGGAATATGAGTATAGTAATTTGGGGTTTGCGATGTTGGGATATATAATACATAAAGTATCAGGAATGACCTATGATACTTATATAACAAAAAATATTTTAGTGCCATTGCAAATGCAGGGTACCAGTTTTGAATACACTGATGTCCCCAAAAATTTGTTTGCGAACGGTTATCGTTATATCAATGAACAATGGCGCAAGGAGCAACCATTAAAAAATGGCATTTATGGTGCCATGGGCGGCATGATTACCTCCATTGATATGTTTAGTAAGTATGTTGCATTGCACGAGGATGCCTGGCCTGCAAGAGATGATGCAGAAAGCTTTCCCATTAATAGGAGTAGTGTTAGAGAGATGCACCAACCCGCTCGTTTTATAGGATTAAATCCAAATACAATTTTTCCGAGCGGTAAAAAAATGGCGACTACAAGTAGTTATAGCTATGGATTGAATTGGACGATAGATGCAGAAGTAAAGAAAAGTGTTGGCCATAGTGGGGGTTTGCCTGGATTTGGATCTAATTGGCGTTTTTTACCTGATTATGGAATTGGTGTGATATTATTTGCGAATGTAACTTATGCGCCTACCTCAAGAATTAATCTTATTGTTTTAGATACCCTGATTCAATTAGCACAATTAAAACCAAGGCCCATCAAGGTTTCCAATATATTACTTGAAAGACAAAAGCAATTGGTAAAAGTAATTACGCGTTGGGATCAATTAACGCCGATATTTGCTGAAAACTTTTTTGAAGATTATCCTATTGAAGATTTAAAAAATTCCGCGGATGCCATTTTTAAAAAAATGGGCAACATCATTCAAGTGAATGCGATGATTCCTGAAAATCAATTGAGGGGTTATTGTATCATTGATTGTGAAAAGGGGAAAGTTAGATTAGCATTCACATTAACTCCTGAAAATCCTGCATTAATTCAAGAGTATCATTTGACGATAGAAAATAACTGATATTAATTATTCAACGTTTAAAATATTCAATCTTTGTTGAATATTTTAAACGTCAAGAATGCAGCATTAAAAATCAGCGTAATTTTTTGCCTTCATTAAAATAGTTTCGTTTCTATTTACAATTTTTAAATATTCTTTCGCAACAGATATTTTTTTCCAAGTTGGATCCTGCTTAAATGCTTCCCAATGTGCATTACGGTCGTTCATGTCATTAAAGCTAGTCATATAAATTAAATTAGGTGTCCTAGCGCCAACCAATGCTTTTGAATAAAATATAGCATTAAAATTTAAGCGTTTAAATATTTCAATTTCTTGTCCTTCATTAAACATATTAACTTTTCTTAAGTGCATTTCCTCGGTAGGACTTTCGTAACTACGATACTCAAAAATGCGATTGATTGATTTAACTAAATCGGATGATTTTTCAAATTGTGGCTGCAGTTTAAATGCTTTTGTTAAAATACTTTCTATACGCGTATAAGGCAAACTACTGTCTTTGTTATCTAAATGTATCAAAGCGTCATCACCAAATGGGTCTAATTTTTCATAAACTTGGTCTAAGACATCTAGCTGGTTTAAGTTTTTTAATGGCACCCATACAAATATTCGCTTGTCAGCACTGGTGTCATTCATGATTGGCGCGAATACGCCTACTTTGTTTATACCATTATTGTGTAAGAATGGCAAATACGTTTTTTCTAAATACGCGTCAATATGATTTAATTGATTTTGTGTTGTACAGTGATATATTTTAATTAAATAGAATTCTCTCGGTGTTGCTTTAGGATTTGCCGATAATTGAAACCAAACCAATAAAACCAAACCTAGTAAATAACCTTTTTTCATAAATAGCAATTAATATTTTACAAATGTGTTAAATGATTTGTTAAGGTACAAATTATTTTAGTATTTGATTATATATAATTTTGTTTATTAGTGCTGCTTGAATTATATTTAATTATAATTGATCCACTTATGACATCACAAAAAACAACCAACCATTTAATCCCTTTTACATTAATTACTTGTTTATTTTTTTTATGGGGTTTTGCAAATAATCTAGTTCCTATTTTAATACCCCATCTAAAAAAGTCATTTACCTTAACTACGACCCAATCTACATTGGTGGATTCGGCGGTATATATCGCTTATTTTTTTATGGCCCTGCCTGCGGGTATGGTGATGAAAAGACTTGGCTATAAAACCGGTATTATCATAGGGCTTCTTTTATTTGCAGTGGGGGCATTCTTATTTGTACCCGCCGCTAATAATCAGTCGTATTTGTATTTCTTGTTTGCTTCCTTTGTGATTGCTTCTGGATTAACCATATTGGAAACGGCTGCCAATCCCTATGCATCGGCATTAGGGGATCCTAGTTCTTCCACACAACGTTTAAACCTGGCACAATCCTTTAATGGGCTGGCTGCATTTTTAGCCCCTGCTATTGGAGCGAGGGTAATTTTAACGAAGGGAAATTCAGATGCTGAATTAAGTGCAATGAGTGAATCAGTTAGGCAAGCTGCATTAGCATCGGAAGCATATACTGTTAAAACACCTTATACTATTCTTGGTATTGTTTTAATCATTATCGCTGTTTTGTTTTATTTGGTAAAATTACCAGATATCAGAACTAAAAAAGAAGGTGGTGAAAAGGCAACGGTATTAGGTAGCTTTAAGCATGCTCATTTAAAATGGGCCGTGATTACTCAATTTTTTTATGTGGGCGCACAAGTCTGTGTATTTAGTTTGTTTATTTTATTTGCTACCGCAGCAGCAGCGATTGATCAAATACAAGCAGCGGATTATTTAAGTTTTGCTGCATTGGCTTTTTTAATTGGTCGTTTTACGGGTACTTTTTTAATGAATTATTTCAAACCCAATAAATTATTGACAGCGTATGGCTTATTAGCTACACTGCTATGTATTGTTGCCATATTTTCACATGGTATCATCACTATTTATGCGTTAATTGGTATGTCCTTTTTTATGTCAGTCATGTTCCCTACTATTTTTTCATTAGGTATTAAGGACCTAGGTTCCGATACTGAAATGGGGAGTAGCTTAATTATCATGGCAATTGTGGGAGGTGCAGTATTACCAAGAATCTTTGGACTGATATCTGACCAAACAGGTAATATTCAAATGGGCTATATCGTTCCGATGGTTGCCTTTTTGGTGGTCGCCTTTTTTGGATGGAAAGGCAGCGAAGTAAAAAAGTAAACTAAATACGTTCTTTAAAAAATACGCATCAAATAAAGATGCGTATTTTTTTTGCTGCTTATTTATAATATTATTTTTTATCAACCATTGTTGCATTAATTGGGGCCAGAAAACTTCACTGGTATTGTTTTTCATTCCAAATCCATGCCCTCCTTTTTCAAAAAGGTATAGTTCTGAAGGAACTTGATTTTCTTGTAATTTTTTGAAATAATTCATTGAGTTTGCTACAGGAACAGAAGCGTCATCTTTTGCATGTACTAAAAAGGCAGGTGGTGCATTTTTGTTGATATGTTCTTCATTGCTAAAATAATGTACTTGATCCTCATTAATAACTGGCCCAATTAAATTATCCCTTGATCCTTTATGACCATAACTACTAAAGCTAATTACGGGATAAATCAGTATCTGGAAATCGGGACGGTAGGAAGTATTTCCTGGATTGGTTACTTTAACATCTTCATAATGGGTGGCTGCTGTTGAAGCAAGGTGTCCGCCGGCGGAAAAGCCCATGATGCCTATCTTATTTGCGTCAATGCCCCATTCATCTGCTTTTGTCCTAGCTAAATAAATAGCTTGCTGTGCATCCTGTAATGGAGCTATTGATTTATTCACTTGATGCCTGCTACTAGGGATTCTATATTTTAATACAATTGCATTTACGCCAATGGAATTAAAAAAGCTTGCCACATCTGTGCCTTCATGTGTTGCAGCCAATATACCGTACCCTCCACCTGGACAAATAATCACGCATGGTCTTTTAATAGCATCATTGCCGGCTCTAAAATATTGGTAACCAGGTATGGACACTTTCCCTATTCTTAAAATGCCATCATGCGTAATCACTTCCTCATTAATGGCATCCATATAATTTGGTATATTTTTATAGAGCGGTAAATATTGTGCAGTAGCATTTGACATATGTAATAATATTATAAAAAGTGAACTATAGATATATTTTAATTTCATAATTAAGCTTTTACCGATGAGTTATATTAATATTTAATTTTAAAGTAATTAATTGGTGTAATATACAAAATAGATGTTTGTCAAATGCTAGTATTTATTGATTTAATTCTTAAATTTAATGAAAAACTATGGCTATACAAATTTGTCCTGTTTGTTCCCAGGAAACCGATCCGGTAATGGTTCATGGCCATTACCAATGTAGTATTTGTGGCACTAATATTTCCCCCTGTTGCGATGGCGAAACCTGTGAGAATTAAAAAAGCCCCTCCTGAAAATCGGGAAGGGCTTAATCGTATTGTGACATTAAAAAAACCTATTTAATTTTTTATGCTCTTCTTGGTGGTGGACCTCCATGACGACGCATCATTTCATTTCTTGCTTTTTTCAAAAACTCTTTATCTACTTTTAAAGCATCGTTAATTCTAGTATCAGATTTTAAAATTGGTTTAAGTGCAGAAGCTAATTTTTTTCTTACTGTTAACACCGCTTCCTGCAACTCGATTTCGTTTTCCTTTTTTTCTTTGTAAATAGCACGCATGCTATTTTTATATTTATTATATACTGGCCAAAAAGCTTCCGCCTCTTGTTGCGTAAGTGCTAATTGATCTGTGATAAATTTAGTTTTGAACATTTCAATGTTTGCTCTGCTTGGTCTGCCAGGACCTTTTTTGTCGTCCGCTTGTTTTGATTGCTCATTGGCGTGGTGTCTTCTTTCTGGTGGTCTTTGTGCATTGGTTGTAACCATGACCATGCTCAATGCTAAAGTGTAAAATAGGTATTTCATAAATTGGTATTTGTATGTTAATTTTTTATTACTTGCATTTTAAAATGCAATTTTATTATTTTGAAAATCAGTTAATCGATAGAATCTTTATAAAACTGTTCTATCTCGGTATCAGGCTTAAATGCTTCTGATTGCCAATCAATCTCAGCCATCCACTCATTAGCATCTACATATGCTTCAATTTCATCATTTGTTAGATCATTAATTGTAATCGTCGAAAGTTCTAAATTTTTATCTGTATTACTGTTTAAAAAAATAAAAGTGCTAGCGACTACAAATAGGAATGCTGCAGCAATAGCCATTTTACCAAGGGGGGTAAGAAAAAATAGCTGTGGCTTATTATTCGCAATTCGTTGTTGTAATTTTTCAGGGAATGTTTCAAAATACGACGTAGGTACACTTGATGCCGACTTATCATAATTGGCTAAAGCCTCTTTTGAAAAAAGGCGTTCCACCATTATTTGATCTTCTTCAAGTGTTGTATTTATCTTTTTTTGTTCCATTGTGTTAATTTGACAATTTATTAATTACTAGGTTTAACTTTTCTTTAAAAATTCCTCTAATTTTTTAATTGCTTGATGATAATTGGCTTTCGCACCTCCCACAGTTGTCCCAGTGATACTTGCAATTTTTTCATAATTCAATTCCTCAAAATAGCGTAACATAAACACAAATTGCTGTTTTTCAGGTAGTTGCTTAATACCTTGGTCTAGTTTTATTTGTATTTCACTGCTTTTGGGGGCATCCGTATGACTAGGCGTGTTTTCGTAGTCTAATAAATCAGTTGAACTAGTATTGGAACCTTGTCTTTTTTGTTTTGCAATAAAATTGAGGGTTTCATTGTAGGCAATGCGGAATAACCAAGTACTAAACTCACTTTCCATTTTGAATCCATCTAACTTATTCCATATTTTGATCCACACCATTTGTGCAATATCATCAGCATCATCGTGATCATTGACCATTCGTTTTATTTGATGGTACACTTTCGCTTGGTGTTTTTTCACCAATTGCGTAAAAGTTTCCTCCCTTTGAATGGACTTTTGAAATTGTAATATTAATTCTTGATCTGATTGCATGGTTAGTGTAAAATTAAGCAAACAATTCAATCACAAGTTTAATTCATTACATCTTTATGATAGTTTTGACATATTGATTTATGCCATTCTGAAGCCTTAGATAGTAAACACCCGCTGGCAAGTTGCTACCAAATAAGGTAACACTATTCATGCCAGCATAAGGGTAACTTGTATCTACTAGTATTTTAATTACGGATCCTGAAGTATCTAACAATTGAACCAAGGTAGCACCTCCAGCGGTTTTGAATTCTATTCTAGTTTGAGCGCTAAATGGATTTGGATAGTTGCTAATCATAGTGTTGCCTGCAAAAGTCGAATTCTCCATAGCAACACCACAAACACTTGCATTGATTAATGGTAAAGCTGGATACTTCTTTAACATAATTTGCATGTTGTCTGTTTCATTCACGCAAAACCAATTTGTAAGAATGGAATTATAAATACTTCTGAAATCTGTTTGATAAGGTATGTTATCATTTACAGTTGCGTTTAAAGGCAAATCAGGATTTTTTCCAAATACCCCACCGCGAACATTTTTTCCAAAAAGGAATAATGGTGCGGCTGCGCCATGATCCGTTCCGCCACTTGCATTTGATTTTGTTCGTCTACCAAATTCAGAGTAGGTCATGCCAATAACTCTGTCATCAATCTCAAGTCCTTTAATATCGTTTTGAAATGCATTCACTGCTTCAGAAACTGCATTTAGTAAAGTCGCATGTGGTCCAATGGTTGTATCAATGGAATTGGTTTGACCTGCATGTGTATCAAAACCACCATAATTAACCATATAAATTTTAGTCTTTAATCCACCCTTAATTAACCTAGCTACAATTTTTAATTGTGACGCTAATGAATTATTTGGGTAGGTAACTTGTTGCTTAATACTATCCGAAGCAGCTTTGATACGAACAGCATATTTATTGGTTTGTTTTGCAATGCGTCTAACAAAGCTTAATTCATAACCACCATTGGTGTTAGGTACGGTGTCATCAATGTTATCAATTAAATTATAATAGGAAGCAGGGTCTGAAATACTCAACCCCATGTTCACGACCGGACCTTGACAGGTAAGAGAGGTAATTGATCCAATTTGTATCGCTAATGGGTCTGGATTTTGATCACTTGGATACTCCTCAGGATAATTAGGATATTGATTATCTAAATATCTGCCCGCCCATCCTGTATTCAAATACTGAGTACTATCCGACCCGCTCATCCAGATATCAGTTGCTCTAAAGTGCGAAAAGCTGGGTTGCGGATATCCAACGGCTTGAACAATATTTAATTTACCCTCGTTAAATAAATTTTGAAATGCGGTCATCGCTGGATTTAAACCAGTTGCATTGTTTCCGGTTAATGATAAAATCTTTTTTTCAGGAATGGCAATATTCGTTCGCGCATTATAGTATTTACTATAATCTCCTACAGGAATAACAGTATTTAATCCGTCATTACCACCACTTAATTGTATAATCACTAACACACGATCATTGTTCACACTAGCCAATAATTCGGGCTGTATGATTGGATGTTGTGTTAATATATGAATAGGATTGCCACCAATCACAGTAGGCGCCATAAGCGCAACACTATTACGTATAAAATTGCGTCTTTTCATTTATTGCAATTGGTATTCGGGCAGGTTCATAATATATTTTAATAGGGCCTTGAGTCGTACATTCACAATATTAAAATTGATTGTAGTAGCACTTGCCTGATATGCATTCCAGGCATCTGTCCAGTAATGGTCGCTCAGCTGGCCACTTAATAAAATTTGCTTTTTTAAATTTGCTTTTAACGTTGCGGGAACATCCGTTGAAACTAAGTTTGCAAATAATGCATCCATTAAAATATTTGGGTCACTAGGAGTAGCGCAAATATTTTTTGCAAAAGCGATTGTGTCAATAACCACTTTTTTCCCATTTCTGGTATAGCCTGATTCCACCATTAAATCGGTAAATTTATTTCGCTTCGGTAAGGTGTCTGCGTTAATCCATAATTCATAAAATTCAGGCACTTGATAATAGGCAGGCCAGCCAGCTACATTTGGCGGATCCGATGGATTTTGTCCTAGGTTAATCATTTGACTTACCATATTATTATATAGAGAGTAGGAATCTGCATAATCGGTAACCATATTGGGGAAAGTGACATTGTATTCTCGCAAACAACCTACTACATGCTCAATGGGGCTTTTAATTTGACAGCCAACATACAAGGAATCATAAAAATGTTCGCTTTGAAAAAGCTTTTCAAGAACAGGTTTAATTTCAAAATTATTTTTTATGAATACTTCAGCCAATGGAGCGATGATATTATTTTCAATTTTATCATCAATGTGATAGTAAACAAAAAACTGATAAATTCTTCTGCAAATAAATTTAGCTACCTCGGGCCTTTCAAAAATCATACTAATTAAATCGTCTGTTTCATTTGCGCCTGCTGCAGCTGTTCTGCCGGTTATTACTTTATTATTATAATAAGATGAAAATTGTTTATTGGTGCTATCGTGTTTTGTTGCATCAAAGTAAACATTAAATGAACTGTTGATGCGCCAGCCTGTTAATACTTTGGCGGCTGCTTTTACATCGGCTTCAGTATACTTTACATCTGCATGTTTTCCTAAAGTAAATAATTCTTGTAATTCTCTTGCATAGTTTTCATCAGGTGCGGTATTGGTATTTAAATAGCCATTTAAATAACGCAACATCCCTGCATCTATAGTTATTAATTTAATCAGCTGTTTAAAATTACCCAAACAGTTTTTTCGGATCGTATCGTGATGGTTAAAAACATAATTTCCATAAGAAACAATATCAGCTTCAATACTAAAATGATTCGCCCAAAAAAGGCAAAGCTTTTCAGTAATATTTTTTTCCTGGTTCACCATTGAACCCACCTGCCATTTTTTAAAAGTAGAACGGCGATAGCTATTCAGCGTTCCATCTGCAGTAATATTATTAATCCATGTTGTACCCAAAGGAACCACGGGGTCAATGATAGTAGCTGTGTTATAATCATTAAGTGGTGGACTAGGGTAATTTACATTAGGAGACAACAGCTCACTGACTGATTTCGCCATGCCTTTATTCAAGAAATAGTCTATTTCGTTTGATTTTGCACCAAAAAGCACCCTTTTTAATAAGTGCCTGGTGGTCACCTTTGTCCAAGCCCCTTGATATGGGGTCAATCCTAAATTGCTTGAAATGGGGGTTGCAGGCATAGCTCAATTAATATTCTATTCAATTTACAAATTTTCACCATTGTACACAAAAAAAGGAGACTATTTTCTTAAATCTAACTGAAAATTTGACTAATCTCTAATAGTGTTTAGCATAAAAATGGGATTAAATCCTTTTGATATTACCTTTATGCATAATTTAAATTAAATTTTTTTAATATGTATAAGAAAACGCTCATTGTAATCCTTTGTTTAGTGTGTGTAACCACTTTTTTACACAGCCAAAATGCAGTCAAATTAATTAATGAATCTGAAACCGAGCGAATTGAAAAGTATTTGTCCTCAGATGAATTAGCGGGTCGACAAATTTATACTCCTGGTATTGAAATGGCGGCAAAATTTATTGCCAATGAGTTTAAACAAAATGGACTAGCCACTTTTAAAAATAGTGATAGCCATTTGCAAAGTTTTTCAAGAATTAGCACAAAATTTATTTCTGCAGCTGGAAATTTTGATGGTAATAATATAGACACAAAAAATATCATTGCTATCACTTCCGAAACCAAATTAGACATTAATGAAAAAAGTGGCTATGAGGTTGTGAAAATAGCTAAGGAAGATAATTTATTTTTAACGGTTAGAAAGTATATGACTAACAATAAAAATTATGTAATATTAGTGGATGAGGCTTTGGGAGCAAATTTTGGAAGATTGGTACAATTCAAATCTGGATTGAGTGAGCAACAAAAATCAATTTTTATTGTTTTAACGAATCAAACACCCACACAATATAAATTACAAGCAACACATAAAATTGATAAATTATCACTCTCAAATGTAGTGGGTATCATTCCTGGAAAATCATTGCCTAATGAATATGTGATTTTTTCAGGACACTACGATCACTTAGGGGTAAACGGGAAAAGAGCAGTCAATGGCGATTCTATTTATAATGGTGCTAACGATGATGCTGCAGGTACTACTGCTATGATTATGTTATCAAAATATTTTTCAGCTTTAGCTAATAATGAGCGCACATTAGTGTTTGCAGCGTTTACAGCTGAAGAGTCGGGCGGGTTTGGTGCACAATATTTTTCAAAACAATTTGATCCACTGCAGGTAAAGGCAATGTTTAATATTGAAATGATTGGAACCGAAAGTAAGTGGGGAAAAAATAGCGCGTACATCACTGGGTATGAAAAAACAGATATGGGTGCAATACTTCAAAAGAATTTAGCAGGAACCGATTTTCAATTTTATCCAGACCCGTATACGGATCAAAATTTATTTTACAGATCAGACAATGCAACATTGGCAAGATTAGGTGTGCCAGCACATACCATCAGCACATCCAAAATGGACAACGAACCCAACTACCATAAACCAAGTGATGAATTTTCAACCTTAGATATCGCAAATATGACGCAAATTATCAAGGCCATTGCCAAGAGTGCACAATCTATTATTGCAGGAAAGGATACACCAACAAGAGTTGACACAACACAATTAAAATAATTTGACTCATTAAATTTGTAGGCCCAATAAATTTGAAACATGAAAGCATTTAAAAAAGGAATTAAATTATTTGTTATTTTTATTTTAACCGTTATTTTTTCTTATGCACAGGAGTCCACTTATTTTCCATCAGCAAATCATTGGGAAAGAAAAACACCTGCCTTTTTTAAAATGGATTCCAATAAAATCAAAGAGGCTATTCAATTCTCAAAACAACATGAGTCTAAGTATCCTAGGAATGCTAGAATTACGCAGGCCATGCAATATGCGAAAGAGCCATTTGGCGACCCAGTAGGTCCAATGATTGATCGAGGTGGGTTGAGCGGGTTAATTATTTATAAGGGATATATCATTGCTGAATGGGGTGACCCTACTATTGTTGAAACTTGTAATAGTGTTACAAAAAGCTGGGTTTCTAGCATTGTAGGACTTGCACTTGATAAGGGTTTAATTTATTCCTTAGATGATAAGGTCAACAATTATATGCCTCCAATTCAACCATATGCTGCTTTGATGAATACCAATCAAAATTCAATTGCAGCTAAAGATTTTATTTATCCTTTTGCTTCAGAACATAATAAAAAAATTAGTTGGGATCATTTACTTCGCCAAACCAGTGATTGGGAAGGTGAATTGTGGAGTAAGCCAGATTGGGCAGATCGACCTACAGAGAATTCGGCGGAATGGTTAACACGAAAAAGAAATGAGCCAGGTACTAGTTATAAATACAATGACACCCGTGTTAATGCATTGGCACTTGCCATGACTGCGGTTTGGCATAAGCCACTTCCTGAAATACTTAGAGAAAATATCATGCAACCTATTGGCGCTAGTAATACTTGGACATGGGCTGGGTATGAAACTTCCTGGATAGTGTTAGATGGCAAACTAGTTCAGTCGGTTAGTGGCGGTGGTCACTTTGGCGGTGGTATGTTTATCAATGCCTACGATATGGCAAGATTTGGGTTGTTGACTTTACACAAGGGCAATTGGCAAGGCAAACAGTTACTGTCTTCCAGCTGGTTTAAAAAAGCGACCACACCGACTTCGGTGAATCCAGAATATGGGTTCATGAATTATTTTTTAAACACAGATAAAAAATTATATCCTTCAGCACCTGCTACTGCCTATGCGCATTTGGGTAATGGAACGAATATCATTTATGTCGACGAAGTGAATGAATTAGTGGTGGTAGTAAGATGGATAGAAGGCAATTCGATTGACGAATTCTTAAAAAAATTATTAGCCGCTTTGCCCGCCAAAAAATAAATTACTTGTAAATAGATAAAATGAGCTTACCCATTATTTTTGGCATCATTGCCGTCATTATCATTATTATAAGACGCAATCGCAATAGAGATTAGCAACTTACTTTTTTGATACTAACGTTAAAAATTGCGCAGGTACATTAGTAGTGATAAATTCAACTTCTTGTGCGATTAATTTATTTAAGTCTTCTACTTGATTTACGGTCCAACTTCCAAGTAATAAATTATTTTGTTTTGCGACTGCACTCAATTGCGGGTCACTAATATAATTACTGAAATGAAAATTGATGCCATTAAATTTTTCGTTTACAATTTCATTAATTGTTTTATTATTTTCCAAATAAAGTACAATTGCATTGGGTTGTAATCTTTTGATGGTTTTAACTACCTCAAATCCAAAACTGATATAAATTATTTTTTCTGAAATGCCCAATTTTTCAGCAAGTGCAAGGGTTTCTATCGTTGTTTTTTGTGAAATATCGGCGCCTGTTAATGCCTCTTTAATTTCGCAAATGAGTAAGGTAGGTGGGTTGTTGCGCGTTCCAGTAGTAAAATAATTTTCAAGCGTTGGTAAATTTTCGCCATTACTTAATTTCTTTTTATTTAAATCTGCGTAATTCTGAAGTTCGATCGTATCTCCATAATATACTGGGTCATGATTCACTACTAATATACCATCCTTGGTACGACGAACGTCAAATTCACTACCATAACACTTTAATTCAATTGCTTTTTGTAAGGCGGAAATAGAATTCTCTGGCAATGCAAATTCTTTCCACGCGCCTCTATGCGCAATGATTTGAGTTTGTTTTTGCGACATAGCGGGTTGTATTGAAATTAAACAAATAGCGATGATATATAATGACTTCATAAAAAAATTGATTGAAATAGCAGATAATTATAATGCTTCAAATTCGCCCCTTTCCTTGTTTTTCTGCACTTTATTCGCCTCGAAAATTTTTCCATTCATGGCAATATAAACCCCAGTAGGTAATACTTGTACAAATGCCAATGCACTGCCAAGATTAAATAATCCATCCGAACTTCCAAATTTATAAGGGATCATTGCACCCGTTAATACTATCGTTTTATTATTGCAGTGTTTCGCAAGGTAGCTTGCGGTTAAAGTCATGGTATCTGTGCCATGGGTAATAAAAACTTTATCTGCGCTTGTTTTTAAACATGCTTCAGCAATGAGCTGTCGGTCATCATCTGTGAATTCTAAACTATCCTTCATCATTAATGTAGTAATGGCTAAGTCAAGTTTACTTCGGCCTAAATCCAGCATTTCGTGTAAATGCGTTTCTTTAAAATATAAGCTACCGTTAAGTTCATTATATTCTTTATCAAAAGTGCCGCCGGTGATGAAAACTTGTATAGACATAATGAGGTAAATTATTTTTGATGAAAACTGTTTCCAATAAATGCCAATGCATCAATGACCCCGGTGCGCCAATAGGTCCAACTGTGTGCGCCATCTCGAACCCTAAATTCATGTGGTATTTTTTTATTGGTCATTGCTATATGTAAATTTGCATTTCCTACTGATAAGTAATCATCATCACCACAGTCGATCCAATATTTAACGGAAGATAATTCTTCAACTGACTTTGTTTCAATTAATTGAAGCGGGCTGTTTTGAAGCCATGCTGCATTAATCCTATCTGTTCCTTTTATATTTTTTTTATCTGCGGGTGCAAATAATGAATTATAAATATTATCTGAAGCAGTGCTTATATCACTGTTGTTCCATACTACCGCACTTAGTGGAGCCGCAGCTGCAAACAGTTTTGGGTATTTCAAACCATATAGTAACGCCCCATATCCTCCCATTGATAATCCTGCAATCCCACGGAATCTTTTTTCAGACTTTACCTTATATGTTTTTTCAATATGTGGAATTAATTCTTTTATAAAAAAATCCTCATAAGGCAAGGAGCCATCTGAGGCATTGATATAAAAACTTTTAAATCCATCAGGAGTGACAATAATCATTGGCGGAATAGTTCCATCTGCAATTGCTTTATCTGCGAGCCTATTAATCTCACCAAATTGAATCCAACCATCATCTGCGTCCCCATAACCATGTAATAAATAAGTTACAGGGTAGGACCGTTCACTTGTATTATAATCAGAAGGCAGATATATGGAGAAATGCACATCGCGATTCAAAATTTTACTTGTAATCACTTGCTTCTCCTTAACAATTCCTTGACCAAATAACAGCACTACCATGAATACGTTTAAAATGAGCAGGAGAATTTTTTTCATAAATTATTTTTATTAATTAGTCTATTAAAACTTAGTAAATAAAGTAACCACTTCAATACAAATAAATGTACGCTATAAGTTTGGTTTCATCCACATATCCTGACGGTCCATTTTGATATTATCCGAGACCGCTTTATTTTGAAATAAGGTTGCCTTTGTTTGGGGTGTATTCCCGTTTGCGCTAAATGGTTGAAATGCTGTTGGACTAATGAATAACAAGGCCTTATTTAATACAGTTTCATAAGGGTCGCCGAGCTGCTTAAATGGTAATACATTATCCGTAATGGCAATATTGGGTAAGAATCCTTCTGCGGTACCATAATTGGATTCGTCTTTTGCATTCGCAATTTTAAATGTGATGGGTTGCAAGCCATAGTTCCATCTGTTCTTGCTATCGGTTAATGTAAATGACCCTACATTTTTTCCATAAGTATGTTCGCCCACCAAAATGACATCCATAAATGGCTTTAAATTATTAATCACTAATTCGCTGGCCGATGCCGAGCTGTTGGATATCAAGAAAAATACCCTACTTAAAGTTCCTAAATTATTATTTTCAAATTTAAAGTTGGTATTAAATGCGGTACTTCCGCTTGACTTATTTAATTCCTCCGTATAAGTTGCATTGTACACTTTTTTATTCATGACCGTTCCTGCTCTTGCTGAGATATCTTTTACAATTAAATTAGTCATTAAGTCAGAGGAGCTCACATATCCACCCCCATTGTATCTTAAATCAACGACTAGTTCGTTTACGCCATTAGCTTTAAATCGTCCAAAAACATTTCTTAAACTATCATCAAAGCTAGATAGAAATTGGATGTACGCGATATAGCCTACTTTTTTACCACCCCATTTAATAATGGTATCTTTTAAAATTGGATTTGTTTGCAGTTCTACTTTTGTCAAAGACGCACTCGTCCCTGTGCTTGTAAATACCCCACTCGCATAGGATCCCAGTCCTAATTTTAGAGTTTCATTTTGTAATATAGAAGCATAATTACTTGGAGTAATCGTTTTATCATCTACTTTTAAAATTATATCACCTCTTTTTAATCCTGCTTTTTCTGCAGGGCTACCTTTTAAAACATAGGCAATAACAAAAGCGATATTAGCTTGTGTATAATCGGTATAAAAAATAGAATATTTAATACCGAGCACGGTATTAATTCCATTTAATTGATTTGCTAAATTACTAGCACTACTATCAATCCATGAAAAACGATCTGTTTTACGATAATCATATAGAATACTATAAAAATAATTCATAGGATTATCTTTCAAATTTGTTGCCGAAATTTTAGGCATATTGGTGTTCCATAAATAATAGTAACTCATTGAATTATATATCCAGGTATTCACATCTTCAGACAAGGTGCCTGAATTACTAACAGTCACGTCTTTTTTACATGCCATTAACAAAAATATAAAGGCAAAGGGGACTAATATTTTTTTCATAATCTAAACACTTTATCAATAGTAAATTTAATTAAATTAAGGACACAAATGTTATCCTTTCTGTAATCATTTTTGGGACAGCGTTTTTTAACTTAATTTTACTAATAAATAAACCAGCATATGCCAAATACAAGGGGTTTTTTAAAACTTTCATTCAGCCTTGTGTCGCTTATGGTGCTTTTTTCATCTTCAAATGTAAATGCACAAAAAGTAATATTGCCCAATTATGTTGATGCAATCAATCAATGGCAACAGCTAAGGGAGGCGGAGTTAAAGTCACCCAAGGGCTGGTTAAATTTAGCCGGGTTGTTTTGGTTGCATAAAGGGGTGAACACATTTGGTGGAGCTAAGAACAATGACTGTGTCTATGAAAACCCCAATCCATCCGATGCATTTTTTCCTGATCATTTGGGAAATTTTATTTTTGAAGGGGATAGTGTTATGTGGGAGAGCCTTGATAAATATATGGTTATGGTAAATAATCAAAACATGCCCTTTAGATCCAAGGTTTGCGTTTTTAATGGCAAAGGCCTTAGTTCGGAAATGAGTTGGACAATGTCAGGTCATTCATATTCATGGACCATCATTAAAAGAGAAGATAAAATTGGGGTAAGATTTAGAGATTTAAAATCGAGCAATGTATTATTATTTAAGGGAATAGCTCATTTTCCAATCAATGAAAAATTTAAAATAAAAGCAGTGCTTCAGCCACCAATAGAATCGTATTTGATGATTTCAAATGTTTTGGGTCAGCAAGTGGCTTCTAAAAATGCAGGTAAGCTTCAATTTACTTATCAAAGTAAACCGTATAGCTTGGATGTAATTGATGAAGGCGACAATCAACTTTTTATCACTTTTGCGGATGGAACTTCCGGGGTAACCACTTATGTTGCAGGTCGTTTCATTTATATTGATCAGCCAGATGCTAATGGAAATACTTTTATTGATTTTAATCAAGCCTTTAATCCGCCTTGTGCATTTACCAAATTCGCCACCTGTCCGTTGCCGCCACCCCAAAATAGGCTACCTTTTCCAATACCGGCAGGCGAAAAAAATTATGGACATCACTAATCAGTCCATTAACTTTGAATTTATATGAATAGCCCAATACCACTTATTAATGCTAAAATTGCGATCATTGGTTTGGGCTATGTAGGCTTGCCATTGGCAGTGGCTTTTGGTGAAAAGTACCAAGTGGTTGGGTTTGATATCAATTTAGAACGCATTGCCAATTTGAACAATGGCGTGGATAGTACATTGCAATGTACCACCCAAGAAATAGCCAATGCAAGTAAACTCATTTTTACCCATGACTTAAATCAAATTAAGGATTGTTCTATTTTTATTATTACTGTTCCTACACCTGTTACAAAAGACAAACAACCTGACTTACACTTATTACGTACTGCTTCTAAAATGATTGGAACAGCATTAAAAAAAGGGGATATCGTAATTTATGAAAGTACTGTTTATCCTGGCTGTACCGAAGAGGATTGCGTGCCTGTTTTAGAAGAAGTTAGCGGCTTAAAATATAACCAAGATTTTTATTGTGGCTATTCACCAGAGCGCATTAATCCAGGCGATAAAGTGCACACGCTTACAAAAATTATAAAAGTTACTTCTGGTTCAACCCCTGAGGTCGCAAACATTGTTGACAATTTATATGCTAGTATAATTACTGCAGGCACCCATAAAGCGGCAAGTATTAAAGTGGCGGAAGCGTCAAAATCCATTGAAAATGCACAGAGAGATATTAATATTTCATTTGTAAATGAGTTAGCGTTGATCTTTGATAAAATGGATATTGATACACAAGAAGTTCTTGCAGCGGCTGCGACAAAATGGAATTTTTTACCATTCAAGCCAGGCTTGGTGGGTGGGCATTGTATTGGTGTTGACCCATATTATTTAGCACACAAAGCAACTAGCTTGGGCTATCACCCACAAGTAATATTATCGGGCAGACATGTGAATGACCAGATGAGCGCGTTTGTTACAGAAAAAGTAATTAAGTTATTAATTAAAAATAATTTTAAAGTACAAGGTGCTAAAGTTTTATTATTAGGGGTGACTTTTAAAGAAAATTGCCCCGACATTCGAAATTCTCAAGCCTTTGAAATATATACAGCACTAAAAAATAATGGGGTAGCCGTTGTCGCATTTGATCCATTTGCAAATGCAAAGGAAGTATTGGACAACCATCAAATTAATTTAGTCACTTCACTTGAAACCTACGATGCTATTGTATTAACAGTGGCACATGACTTTTTTAAGTCATTAAACTATACAAGTTTAAAATCATCTGCTAATTCGGTGATATACGATACTAAAGCAATATTGGATAAAAGTATCGTAACCGCTCGTTTATAAAATTTATTGTGGGTGATAAACGCTTTCGGCATTTTTCAATACTTCAATTTTATCCAAGGTCATTTTTTTCAACTTTTGCGCTTGGTATAATGGGCGTTGATCTGCAAAATGTTTATTCCCTTTAATTGAACTAGCACCAAAAGTATTGACAGTTTCAATTAAGGGTAGTCCGCCATTTTTAGGAAATTTAACAAATCCAATATACGCATCACCACTCACCATTTTACGTTTACCTTCAGTGCCAAAAGCTTGTCCTTGCACCGCAGCTAACACATCTGGCATGCCTCCTTGTGGCCATTCTTCATCACCACGCACCAATTTTTGCATGTCACCTAAAGTAACATCTAATCGATTAAAATTTTTCATTAAATAATCATACGCATACTGAAATGTAGCCACTGCTTCTTCCATACTTAATTTGTCACTTTTAGCTTCATCACTATTTTTACGTCCACCCATTAATTTAGGGATGGAATAATAAGCCAAATTATAAATCAAAGCACCATTGCTTTCAGCGACTGCATTATGGTCCCATTTTTTTAAACTAACAATCAATGGGGCTAGTTGCGGATACTTTGATTCATCTACCATAAATAAGGTATCTGAAGTATATCCATAAGGGTATAAAATTGGATTGGGCAATTGTCGATCAAATTTGATTCTCTTTAAATCGGCGTAACTAATTTTATCTAGTTGATCAATCAAATCCTTAGCGCGTCGGCTTCTGTTATTATGGGTAAGTTCATAACCATCGTTCACATCAAACTTTGCGCGATCTAAGTTTTCATTTTCTGCAGTAGCTAAAAATGGTGAATGATTGGTGTTAAATAAATAACCACTGGTAGGATTTAAATATTGTGGTAATTCAGATAAGGGTTTAAACTTAGTCCAAAGTGTTGCCATGGTATTCCCTGGAACCGTCGAATTCCAATGATAGCTTGTATCTGGATTACGATAAGGCATTTTACTATTTGAAATATAAAATATAGTATCGTTTTTATCTGCATATACTATATTAAACATGGCCAAATGATTCTGATTTAAAGCAGCCTTGAATTGCGTGTAGTTTTGCGCTTTATTCATAGCATACCATTGTTGCAAAGCACCTGCATCCATTAACGAAGGTAATCGCATTGAAAAATATTGTCCAGATGGCGTAGCAGCAGTAGGACCATAAATGGAAGTATACGCTGTTTTATAAATCGGAATTGGCACTCCTTTGACACTTAATTTAATTCTTCTCTTTTCTAATTTCAACCAATTACCATCTACTTTATATTTTCCTGGATGTTGCTTATCGGTTTGCAATTGATACATGTCAATTTTATCTTGCATGTTTACGGTATGTGCCCAAGCAATGTTTGGGGTAGCACCATGAAAAATTAATGTTGCTCCAGGGAACAAACCACCTAAAATATTCCAACCTGTTTCGCTTTGTAAATGTGCTTCATAAAAAGCGGTTGCACCTTCAATGGGTTGGTGCGCATTGATCACCAACATATTTTCACCCGATGCAGATTTGCTTGCATTGACTGCAAATGCATTACTCCCCTCCCCTGTAAATATGGGTAATGCTGGAACAGAGCCATTTAAAATTTTTGGTAAAGCTTTATCAACGCCACAAAATACGGCTACTGAAAAAACACCTGCGGATAAATAATCCTCTACGGTCACTGGGAAAACATGTTTATTGAGTAATGCTGAAGGATGCGCTTTTGCATACGCATGTAATCCTGCTAAATAGCCTTTGATTAAATCGATGAATGCAGGATCCAATTGACCTATTTGGGCTTTAACGGTTGCTTTTGTATTTAGCAATCCAACTACATAATCAACGGAAGCGCCTTTTTTACCAAGGTAGGTGGCTAATTTGCCCTTACCTGTTAATATCAAAGTTTGAATGGTATTAAAATCATCTTCCGCGTGCGCCCAAGCCAATCCATAAGCCACTTCAGGATCAGTGGGTGCAAAAATATGCGGCACACCAAAACTATCTCTTGCAATGGTTATTTGATCTGTTCTTAAAATGGGGTCAGCACTTTTTTGTGCATCGGTTGCTTGCAAAAGCAATAAAGACAAGGAAAGTAAGATGAGTTTCATATATGTAGGATATGTATTATGAATAAATATTTTCGATTTGGAAAGGAATGCCTTTAATTTAAAATGAATGGTGTAATTTATAAAAACTATCTAAATTTGTGCAACTTATTATATGAATTAAACTAGTAACAATGATTGAGTCTAAAAGGTTCGGCTCTAAAAAAGCCTTGGTTGATATTGATGAAACGATCTGCTTTTATAGCGATAAGCGGGTATATGAATTAGCAGAGCCTAATTTTGATAATATTGCAAAAATTAATCAACTATTTGAACAAGGTTGGCATATTACTTATTGGACTGGACGAGGAGAAAGTTCAAAGCGAGATTTACGAGCGCTCACACTTACACAACTCCATGAATGGGGTTGTCAATTTAATGAACTAATCACAGGCTATTGTCCCAATGGCGGACCTACCAAGCCTAATTTTGATTTGGTGATTGACGATAAAGCAAAAAGAATAGAAGAATTATAAGGGTTGCTTAACAGCTAACTGTTTGTTCTTTTTTGCATAAGGAAGATAAAATACCCAAAAGTGTAAAAGAGCAACCGCTTCTAATACTAATATATAGTAAGGCCATTCTCCAATTAAAAACGGATTTTCGACTTCCGGTTTTGCAGATAGGTACATATAATTTGAACCAACAATATAGTTTACAATACCAACACCAACCGCTACGACTTGAGTGTAGCCAAACATCCAGATCCAGGATTTTGGACGCGGCCTAAAATTTAAATGTAAAATCATGTAAGCGATGACCAATAACATCCCTGCATGATCAATAAAATACGCATAAAAATTATAGCCATCCATGCCTACTGTAAATTCGGGTGTAAGTAGTGAATGTATTCCACCAGCCAAGCCCCAATAGTAAACACATTCTGCCAGCCATTGCTTGTAGTTAATTAATAATGCAATGCATAAAAAGTAACTAATACTGCATAAGTGCACTGGCAGACTTTGTTGTAAATTCCAATAGCCTTGTTGATAATTATAATAATTTTCAACAATAAAATTGATTGAAAAAAATAAAGCAATAAAAGTAGCATAGGTTTTTGGATTCACTTTTTTGAAGTGAAATGGCACGCGAACCACAATCGTAATGATTAAAACAATCATGACCATACATTCCCACCAAAAAGGAGTGAATGGTTCCATAATTGCAGGTGGATGATATTTACCTAGGGTAATCATGAACAGTAAGTTACATTTTTTTTATTAAACGCGCTCGATTTTAAATTATTGCAGATTTTTTGGAATAAAAAATCCGAAAACTTAATTGCTAAATTTTCGGATTTTAAATGAAGTATTTCAACAACTTCTAAATTTATTTTATTAAAGTTCTCTGATCCAAATATTTCTATAGCTAATCGGATTACCATCATCGCCATGGTCCTGAAACATTAATGGAAGTTTACTTTCATGCTTTTTATAAACAGGAATTTTGGCCCAATCCGTCGGTCCTAAAATGGATACATTATTTTGTACCAATACACCGTTATGTATAACTGTTAAACGACCTGGTGCTTCTACATCACCATTATCTTTAAAGATGGGCGCGGTAAAAATGATATCATAAGTTTGCCACTCACCTGGTTTGCGACTTGCATTTACCAAAGGTGCATATTGCTTATAAACAGCAGCAGCTTGACCATTAGAGTAGGTGACATTATCGTAAGAGTCCAAAACTTGTACTTCATACTTACCCATAAAATATACACCACTATTGCCTCTTGATTGGCCACTATTTTTTACTTCCGCCGGTGTTCTAAATTCTACGTGTAATTGACAGTTGCCAAATGCTTTTTTGGTAATTAAATCACCCGCTCCTTTAACATCAGTAACCGTTCCTTCTGGATCCAATCGCCATTTGGCGGGACTACCATCTTTTTTTTGAAAAGCAGATAAATCCTTACCATTAAATAATACGATTGCATCAGATGGGGCATCTGCGTTTGTAGTACCTGGAGTAATAACAGGAACAGGCACCCAGGATTCTAATTTTTCAGGTGTAATACCTCCGTTATCTTTTTTTGGTATGTTTTGTGCATTTGCATTAAAACAAAAAATACAAATTGCGATAAAGCCGAAACTGATTTTTTTCATATAGCATCTAATTATTTGATATCCCAATTTAAGGAAAAGGTTTAAATATTACTGTGAAAATTGCACATTGCCTTTAATCAAGCCTCTACAGGTGCTTGCGCCACAATTACAAGTAAAGGGCTCCATGGTATGGTCTAAAAATTGCGCATAATCCAAAGTCAGCTCATCTCCTTTTTTAACCTCTGTATTCGTAATTACATTTAATCCAACATAAGAGCAATTAGCTTCACAATGATGATTTTGAGGCGACCATGCTTCTGGTTGTAGGTCCCATAAAATATACACTTCCTTCCCAATAGGGTAAGCGTATCGTCTAAAATTTAATTTTTCGCGTTCATCCCAATGGTCATCCACATATTTTTTGGTAACAATGCGTTGTGCTTTTTCCTCCCCTTTAAATAACAATGTATTTTTTGGAAGGTCATATTTCGCGTACATACCGTATCCTGAAATCGCATTTCCTTTGATGACAAATAATTTTTCCTTTTTTTGATATCGCGCCAAGCCCTCAATAATAATGCGTTCTAAAAATCCTCTTTGACCAGCACCATCATGCATTAATATATAGTCAGCTGAACCTTCAAGCCCTTCCGCATAAAAAACAGAACAAGTAAAATTAATTTCTAAAAAATAAATGTCGCCTTTTGCATCCATTCTAAAATCCATACGCGCATAACCCACACCATTAAAAGACATAAAAACTTGCTCGCCAATACTTTGTAATTTTTTTGCTAATACAGTATCCTTTACAGGGATATTTGCATTAGGATGTAGTTCGGAAGTTTTTAATGCATACGTTTTAAATGCAAATCCTTCCGGGAAAATATATTCAACGGGGGTGAAACTTGTACATGTTTTTCCATCTGGATTACCGCAAACTAGCACGGTAAATTCGCGGCCATCAATATATTCTTCTACTAAAGCGGAGCCAAATTCACTTAATATATTTTTAACCTTTATCGTTAATTCTTCTATATTATTTGTTTTAGAGGCATTGTCCACACCCAAGCTATCACCAGCTTTGGCTGGTTTTACAAAAAGTGGAAAATTTAAATTACCCGGAAGCAATGCAAGATCGGATTCAGATTCAATCAATATATGTGCAGGCGTTTTTACATCTTCGCAAAAAGCCAAATATTTCATGATGGTTTTAGAAGGGTCGTATAAATTTACCGTAGGTCCTGTATACGGAAGTTCCAATAAATCCAAACTCATGATCACATCAATCGAAGGCACTTTCCATTCTAAATAACCCTCACATAAATTTACATATATATCGTAATTTTTTTCCTTAAGTTGTTTGAGTTGTTGGTAGGTCGTGAGCTTATTTAAAAAAACATGATCAATTTTTGCTTCAGGTAATATGGCCGATAAATCTCTTTTGGGATCATAATTTTGATAATCCACACCCGAAGTGCTATAGTCGGGTTGCAAAACACAAATTTTTAAATTTTTGAAACTGTCTGGATGATTTAAAATTGGGAGGGGGTGCATAAATTTATTTTTTTCTTCTAGCAAATGCGTCGTTAATAATATGTATTATTAATTCAGTAAAGCTTTGATTCGCGAATCTTAAAATTGCACCAATGGATGTATAATTTTCATCCTCACTTATCCCGCATTGTGCATTTACTTCTAAAACATAAGGCTGTCCTGTGTTTGCATCAACACGCACATCCACTCTTGTATAGCCTTTTCCATTCACTGCAGCATAGGCATCCCAGGAAACTTGTTGTATGGCTAATTTTATTTCGTCAGGGCTGGATTGGTATTGATAAAAATTTTCATCGGCTGGCATAGGTGTTTCATCTTCATAAATTTCCCATAAACGATCAAACGACAATATCTTTTCTTTTTCAGGAAGTGATGCATGAAATACTCTTTCCACAGGCGGATATATTTTTGCATATTCGGGTTGATGATGTGAACCCACAATCATTACTGTATATTCAGGCCCTTGTATAAAAGATTCTGCAACAATTCCATCAGTGGATAAATTCCAACCACGATATCCTTCAAACATTTTATCCAATTGCAATTGTAAATCAGTTGGATTGTCAACTACATTTTTAATTCCCAATCCCAAGCTACCCCCTGACACGGCAGGTTTTACTATCAAAGGACTTCCTAAATTATTTATTAACGATTGGGGCTTTACTGTTTCGTTTATTTTAATTGCTTCCCATTTTGGGGTAGGCACACCTGCATGATCAAATGCAACCTTCATGGGAATTTTAGAAGTAGTGATTTCATAAAAATAATCGTCAGCACCCGTATATACCAATTGTTTTTCTTCTAATGCTTTTATAACCGACAAACCTGGTGCGCCATTAATTTCATCTCCATCACACAAATTTAAAACCACTGGAAAAAAAACACCTTTCTGACGCTCGTTCGCAATTTCTTGAACAATAGTTTTATAAGATTCTAAATTAACGGGTTGCCATTTCCAGGGTAAGTCAAGTTCGGTAAATACACGTGTGTATTCGGCAATACTTTGACTAAAGTCATAGTAGTATGATAAATTAGGATCTGGGTTATCTAAAGCTGGAGCAAGTACCCAAACTTTCAAATGTCCCACAGGAACAAAAGGATAAAATAGGTTACGCAAGTATGGTTATAATAGTGAGGTGGTTAGTAATTATCAATGAAGTTATAAAATATATAATACTGACAAATTAATAAGGGGATTAATTTAAGTGCTAATTCATCCTATGTTTTTAGCTGCTATGCGTGTTGCATAGAAAACACTTGATTAGGGGCAATTATAATGAATTTCATTGCCATTGATACGGAAACATAAGTTTGTTTATCAATGATTTATGGGGTTTTAGTTGCTTTACGCTATTGTCAACAGTAAAATCATTTTATGCAAACTCAAGTCATCATTTGTGACCAACAAGCCCTGTATGCATTGGGATGCTCTACGCTTATTAACGAACACCCCCAGTTCAATGGTTATTGTATTATACGTAACCTACAAATGTTAAATGAAATCATGTCTGAGGATCATCCAAATTACGATTTTCCAAAGGTGCTTGTAATAGACAGTGGCATGTTAAACTTCGCCAATCCCTTAACGTATAAAACAATCCATCTAATTAAAAAAAGCTTACCTATCATGGTGTTATTTAATGACGAAGACGAAGTGCATTTGTATAACTTAATTGATCATGGGTTTTCGGTGATTGTGTCCAGGCATATTTCTGAAACAGAATGAGTCAAGGCATTAACAATGGCACAACAAGACAAGGTCTATTTTTGTGCTACCATTGCAGACAAGGTTTTTGGATTAATGAGTCAGATGGAAAAAATAAAAAAAATTGAAATCATGCAGCAATTAAACATTTATGATAAATATATATTAGTCAGGATTTGTCAAGAAGCGTCCAGTAAAGAAATTGCCAACGAAGTAGGGCATAGCAAAAGAACTATTGAAGGTCACCGAACAAAATTGATGCAGCAGTTTGATGTTAAAAATTTAGCAGGTCTTGTTAAAGTAGCTTTTTTAACAAAACTGTATGATCATTATTTAATGAATCCAGGTTTATATGATGTTACTTTATTTGCTAAAACATCCGCCTTATAAAAATGAATAGTTTTAAATTGACCATCAATATATCCCTGAGCTTGGTCCGTAAAATGAGCCGATTTTGAAAATTTACTTTGACCACCCGTGATGATCGTTTTTGCAACAAGTTTTTTTCCAAAGGATACCGCGGCGACAAAGCTATTTCCGTTATAACCATACCTTTTAATCGTACCCTCAAATCGCTTACTATCAAAGGAAGGGAGCGATCCCCATTTAGAAGAAGCCTGAGACACTGCCCAGCTTGGTGCCTGATCATCCATCATGTTTCCGGGGTCGGCACGTTGGTAACGATTTATTTCGCCCCAAGGCATTTCCCATGTTCCATATATTTTTTCAAGTTGTTCCAATGTGGCATTTAATAATTCTTTTTTTTTTTGTGTGCTTACTTCCTTCACCATGCGCTCATATTTTTTTATGATATGAGTGCCTTCCTCCTCGGTGGTTGCAGCGGGTATTTCTAAACTCCATTTAGTGGCCCACTCAATTGCGATGGTGGTAGCAATGGATTGTGCATCCGCATCACGATTCCAGTTGTTTTAAATAGGTAACCGCTTTCGAAAGCGAAGGGGAAAGTGTATCTTTTTTCATCTCCGCTAAAAAGGAAGGAAGTAAAATATCAAAGGCCGATAAATGTTTGTTGTATCCAAGCTGGATCAATTCATCTATATCAATTTTTTCTATTTGCGCTAATAATTTTACTGCAGTTATACCACGACCATTTTCGCCATCGGGTGCCATATAAGATGGGTAGTTACTTGCTTTTGGGCTATATGTACCAGCCATCGTAAAAGGCGTTGCATTGCAATTTTGCAACCACCCATTTACTGGATTTATACCCTGAACAATTTCGTTTAAAGGATGTAATCCCATCCAGTCGGTATTTTTAATACTACCATCTACTGGCAAACTATAATCATACTGCCGACTTCTTTTTGGCATAAAATTACCATGCCAATATGCAATGTTCCCATCTGCATCTGCATAAACAGTATTATTACTGTTGTTGGCTAGTAAGGATAATGCATTTTTATATTCTTTTAAATTTTTTGCTTTTGTTCTTGTCCAGCATTCAATCAAAGCATTTAAAGAACGATTATTTTCTTTTAAGCTTAACCATTTGTTTTGACGACTTCCCATAATAGGTCCATGCCCAGATGCATAAGTGGTAAAAATTTTAGTTCGCCTTTCGCCCTCTTCAAGATAACTAACTGGAATTTGTTTTTTTTGAAAGGGCATAATTTTATTATCCAATTCATACAACCATTCCTCATTTTGTTTTGATACTTTTTCTTCAAAAACATCTGCCACATCCGCATAACTCGTGGTATGCATCCAACCACAATACGCATTGAAGCCCTGATAAATAAACATTTGCCCCCAAGTAACCGCACCATAAACATTTAATCCTTGCTCACTTGACATATGCATTTCTGATCTGAAATAAAAAGGAACATGTGGATTGATGTATAATAAGGCGGTTCCATTTTTGCTATGCATGGGAGCGATGGCGAATCCATTGGATCCCTTTAAAGTTTTTTCCTCCATATCATAGGGGGAGAGGTCGTTTTCATCAAGTTGCGATGCTGTAAGATCTGCTGAAATACTAGCTACATTTTTATTTACACCATAAAACTGTTTTACATCCTTTACTTTAATACCACCTGTTCGCGTCGGGGAAACACTTCCATCTGTCCACATTAAATGATACCAGGGTTTGAAGTAATTAATTACTTTAGGTTTTATTTCAGGGTGTTTGTATAAATAATAATTTAATCCATCGGCATGTGCAACAAGTAGTGCTTTAAACCAAGCGGGACAATTATTAAAATCTTTTATAGCATCGCTGCTGTCTTGAATAAGACGCATCATTAAATCATCATAAATTGCATTAGGTCCTTTTACTTCAGCGGTTCTGCCTAACATTTCCAAATAATTCAGTTCAATTTGCTCAAAATTTTCTTCGCATTGTGCATACATTAAACCAAAAACGGCATCCGCGTCTGTTTTACCATAAATATGTGGGATACCCCATTCGTCTCTAATAATGGTTATTTGACTTGCTTGTTTTTCCCATCTTGCTTTTTCAAGCGCGGTAAATTTCTGGGCATTAGAAATGCTTGGTTGAATAGCATTGACCATTATAGCCAAAATAAAAATTAGATAAAGCTTTTTCATATTTTTGTAGTCTTCTAATTTTAATAAAATTGGCCCCGCTTAACTAAAAAATAAATTAAAATACTAGCGCATTAAATACCCCAAGTTTTTATTCTTTCTAAATCAATTCTAGCAGATTCAAGTGGTGTATTATCTTGATAGGATTCTTGTTCTACAATATAATGATGTGCGCCACCAATTTTTTTAGCTAATAATGCGATTGCCTTGGGATTAACTACGCCATCCCCTAGGATGGTGCTTTCATAACCATCTCCCATCTCGCCTTTGGCAACTTTTATTTCATCTTTAACGTGTAAGGACGGGAAACGGCCAGGGTACTTATTAATCCAATCATCGCCTCTTGCACCTGCACCGTACATATTACCAAAATCAAGTTGTTGCACCACTAATGCAGGATCCGTATGTTTTAAAATTAAATCATAAATTAATTCTCCATTTACTTTTTCTTTAAATTCAAAATCGTGATTATGGTAACCAAATTTCATTCCTTGTTTTTTACATAACTCTCCACATTTATTAAATAATTCTACTTGAAACATAAATGCGTCAAATGATTTCCTCACTTTTGAATCAATGGAAGGACTAATCACATAAGTTTGACCAAGTGTTGCTGCATCATCAATTGTATATTTCCAAGCGTCTGTAAAATCATTTTTTGCTTTATCAAAATGATTTAAATCCATAACGGTGTGACCACTTGGCATATGCAATCCTAAGGAATCCAATACTTTTTTAAATTCAGTAGCAGTCCAGCCATAAAATTTTCGATTAATATAATTGGCGTGTTCCACGTGCTCATAGCCCATTTTTGCTAATTCGGTTAAAGTGCCTAAAGGATTTTTACCCATATCTGCACGAACAGAATATAATTGTATACCAATTAAATTTTTAACTTTTGCAATGGTGTCATCTTTTGACCATAACACACTTGGTTTTAAACTTGCTCCTGCTAATACCAAGGAAGCGTTTTGAATAAATTTTCGTCTTGAGTTTTGCATATACCTATTTTTAGAAAATAAATTTACAATAAAATAAGTACAGTTAAATCATCGTTTATGTAATTCAGGGTGTCTTTTGTTAAAGTAGGTTTGGCTTCATTTTTAGTTTTTTAGTGCACCGGTTAACATGTTATTGATAGGGTCCCAAATAGCGAAACCCCCGTTCATATAAAAACCTATATTTTGGTTAAACTATCCACCATAATAAACGTCAAAAGGCGGTTGCTTACATGACCATTTAGCTTTAAAAAGCGCTAAAAGGGGGTGTAACCACCCAATTTTAATTTGAAATTACCGCTTATCCAAAAATGAGCTGTTTTATATAAAAACCGGGTCCTTAAAAGCCTGCAAAACCAACTATTTACGAATTGTGTCGTAATTTTATAATATGAATAAAATAATCAAAATGAAAGGATTTTTGTTAACGGTGTTTTTGGGGATGAGTTTGTTGGGTATGGCACAAACATTTACCATTGAGGGTACGGTTGTGGATAGTGTAAGCAAGCGAAATTTAGCTTCTGCAACCATTTCAATTGTAAAAGCAAAGGATTCTTCATTAGTGAGCTTCGCAAGAAGTAACGATAAAGGGGATTTTTCTGTTAAATCCGTTCCTGCGGGAAGTTATTTAATATCCATTTCCTATGTTGGTTTTTTACAACAATGGATTGCTTTTAAGACTGGCAAAAATGCAGTTATAGATTTATCCAATATTTATATGCAAGATGCAAGCAGTTTGTCAACAGTGACAGTTACTGCAAGAAGGCCTCCTGTGGTGATCAATGGGGACTCCATTGAATTTAATGCGGAAAACTTCAAAACTGCACCTAATGCAGTGGTGGAGGATTTATTGAAAAAGATGCCAGGTATTGAGGTGGATAAATCAGGTGCAATTACAGTGAATGGTAAAACAGTCACCAAGGTATTTGTGAATGGTAAGGAATTTTTTACAGGCGATCCTAAAATGGCTACGCGTAATTTACCAGCGGATGCGATTGATAAAATTCAAGTATATGATCGCAAATCAGATCAATCCATGTTTACTGGTATTGATGATGGTAGCGAAGAAACAGCGATTAACTTAAAAGTTAAAAAGGACAGAAACCAATCCAATTTTGGTAAGTTAACAGGTGGTGGTGGAGTTCCGGAACGTTTTGATTTAAGAGGAAATTTAAATAGAATTAATAATGATGAGCAGTTCTCTATTATTGGTTCTGGTAATAATATTAATCGCCAGGATTTTTCAGCGCGTGACTTTTCAAGCTTCTCTGGGGGCGGAGGTGGTGGCCGTCCGGGCGGTGGCGGTGGTGGCGTTTCCATCTCCTTTGGCGGTGGTGGTGGAAATGGTGGCGGCGGAGGCGAAGGAGTTGCTACCACTATTTCAGGTGGCGGTAATTACTCTAATGTATTTAATGATAAAAAAACTGATTTTAATGCGAATTTATCCTTGAGTGATATTGATCGTTTAAATAAAAGTAATTCCTATACACAAAATTTAACGCCAGGAAATTTATTTAACCGATATGATAATTCTCAAAGTAAATCAATAAGCAAGCAACAAAGTCTTGGAACTACGATTGATCATAAAGTTTCTGAATCCTTTTCTTACAAATTGACCCCAAGTATTGGGCTTTCAAATGGTACCTCAGAAAGTGAATCAAGTTCTGAAACCTTTTTGCCAAACGGAACAAAAACAAATAGTAATGCAACAACGTCTTCGAATGCAACTGATGCAATGAATTTTAATAATACATTATTGTTAAAGAAAAAGTTTGTAAAAAAAGGCCGTACTATATCATCTACGATTACTAATGGATATAACACATCTAATTCAAGTGGCCTTCAATATACATCGCAAGAATTTTTTAATGGAGGGCTTAAGGTTAAAGATTCAATTTTAGACCAACGAAATTTACGTAAAGGAAATACGACCACTTATTCGGCGAATGTGATTTATACAGAGCCATTAGGAAAAAGATCCTTGTTAGAAATGAATGCTTACTTAAGTCAAAGCATTGGCAGCAGTAGTAGAAAGGTATATGATAAAACTGCAAACGACAATACTGGAATTTTAAATACCCGCTTAACCAATGAATTTAATAGCGAGTATACCTACTCGGGCGGAGGTATGAATTATCGTACCAATCAACGTAAATTCAATTTTGCTTCCGGATTTGCCGTTCAAAATGCAAAATTGAATGGGGAAAATATAAGTGCAAAAACAAAATTGAATCAGAATTTTAATGACATCTTGCCATCTGCAACATTTCGATATAATTTTTCTCAAACTAAAAATTTGAACATTGATTATCGTACTTCAACCAATCAACCTTCCTTAACCCAATTACAACCGGTATTGGATCAAAGTAATATCAATAGACAAACTATTGGTAACCCGGATCTGAAGCGAAGCTACCAGCACAATATGAATATTAGATTCTTCTCGTCGAAAGTAATTTCTCAAAAGAATTTCTTTGCACTTGTAAATGCATCAACTACCAATAATTCTATCATTAACTACGATAGTATTTTGCCATCAAGAGTGATACTTTCTAAACCAGTCAACGTTAACGGGGCTTATCGTGTATTTGGTTCATTGAATTATGGCTTTGGAATGAAGAAGATATATTCAAGATTTAATTTTGGCTTGAATACAGGATTGAATAATAATATTTCATACACCAATGGTTTATTAAATACGATTGTTACAAAATCATTTGGACCCTCCTTTAGGTATAGTTTTCAAATTGATGAAAAGATTGATATAGATTTATCTGCACGTTACTCCTATAGTCAAACCAACAATAAAATTAATTCAGGGTTAAATACCAATTTTTTAACAAAGGTATTTGGTGCTGAAATGAATAATTATTTACCCTTTGATTTTTTAATAAATCAGTCATTGAATTATACGATTAACTCAGGTCGTGCGGAAGGATTTAATACCGCCATCCCTATCTGGAATGCAAATTTCTCTAAATTTTTCATGAAGAACAAGCGCGCTGAATTAAAAATAAGTGCTTTTGATATTTTGAATAAAAATGCGGGCATTAGCCGTAATGTATCTCAAAACCAGATTGTTGATCAGTTTTATAATGTTATTAACCAATACTTTATGTTAAGCTTTATCTATAGTTTACAAAAGTCTGGCTTAGGTGGTAATGGTGGTAGAGCAGGAGGAATGACCATTAGAATGTAAATTTAATTATCTTTATAAACACATTAAAAACAGCATATGCGTAAAATGATTTTATTGGTAACGATGGTTGTATTATCGTTATCGCAAACAATGGCTCAAGTAAAAGATGGAAAATTAATTTTCGAAAGAAAAATTAATATGCATCGAATGATTACGGATCCTGAAATGAGACGTAATATTCCCGAATTTAGATCTGAAAAATTTGAACTTATTTTCAATGAGCAAGCAACCGTTTTTAAAACGCTTCCGAATGAAGATGCACCTGATCCTTTCGCAAATAGTGGTGCACCCGGCAGTGGTGGTTCAAGAGGGATGGGTTTCATGTTCAGAATGCCAGAAACAAATACGTACACAGATATTGCCTCACAAATGCAATATGAAGCGCGTTCTATATTTGAAAATGAATATTTAATCATTGATACCTTAAAGCCAAATAGCTGGAAACTATCTGATGAAACTAAAACGATTGCTAATTACGTGTGTAAAAAAGCAACTACCACAGTAGCCCCAATGGCATTTACTATGCGTTTTGGTGGCGGTGATCGTCGTGGCGGTGGCGGAAGAAACGGTGATACGACAAAGCAAGCAGAAAAAAAACCAAATGAAATTCAATTAGTGGTTTGGTATACAGAAGCGATTCCTTTATCTATTGGGCCTGATACTTATAGTGGCTTACCGGGTGCAATTTTAGAAGTGGATAGTGACAATGGAGGTAATGTAATATCAGCAATTAACTATATTCCTAAATTTTCCGCTAAAGAATTAAAGCAACCTACTAAAGGGAAAAAATTAAACCGCGCACAATTTCAAACAGAAATGCAAACCATCATGAAGGATATGCAAAGAGGTGGTGGAATGGGTGGAATGAGGATTAGCGTAGGACGAGATAATTAGTATAAAAAGTAACGCTCGTATAACGCGGTCTAAAAAATATAAATAAGAAGCCCAACGGCTTCTTATTTTATTATATGCCATCGCCATCCAACGGTAATTGATCTTGGATCACCTAAATAATAAGAATAGGCACTTGTGCCTTTCACACTAAAGTTTTTGGTTGCCATTGTTGAATAATAGGCATTCGTAAGATTTAATACATTTAACCATAGTTCGGTCCTTTTTAACGTATATCCAAAACGTAAATTTAAAACATTAAACCCCCCATAGCTAGTGGTGTTTGTTTCATCCATATAATATTTAGACTGATGTAATTCCTCGATGGATAATCTCCATTTAGAATTAGGCTTCCAGGTTGCGGTAATATTTGTAAAATTACGCGGTGCTGCATTCATTTCATTGCCACTCACATCTGTTCCTTTAATCAATGTATTGACATAAGTATGTTTTGTGTTGGTTCCATTGATTAGTAATTCCCATTGTGCGTTTAATTGATATCTTAATTGATATTCAATACCAATATGTTTGGTTGCCCCTGAATTTTGATTAAGATTAACACCGTCTGTTTGTCGCACTGAAATAATTTCATTGGTGCCATTCAGTTGGTAGATAGCAACTTCCGCGTATATATTTTTGCTTTGATACCAACTGCCTATTTCAAAATTTTTAAATTTTTGAGGTAATAAAAAAGGAACTCGGATGGCATTGTAAATTTCAGTAATCTGAGGTGGCACAAACCCTTCGCTGTAGTTAACATAAACACCATGTTGCTTTTTATTATAATTGATACCTAGCTTTGGCGTCCAATTGGTAAAATGATTATTGGCCGAGGGTGTGCCGGTAGTTAATTGATTATTAAATAAGTAGGTAAAGTCATCGTAACGAATAGATGCATTCAAACGAATATATTTATTGATATCAAAAATATAATTTGCATAAATAGCTTTGTTATTTAATTCTGTCTCGTAGGAGGTAACCAAGGAATCCTTCGTTGGATAACTATATTTTGTGTATTTACCAATTGCAGTGTCTTTAAAAATATCTATATAGTTTGCGACTAAATTTTGTGGGGTAAAATCCCAGTAGCCCCCAATGAATAACTTGCTATTTAGCGATTGTAAGTTCCAGGAGTGTTGGATATCTATAACATAGGCATCAAATTGATTACTATTAATTTGACCTCTGAATTTTGTAGGGTTGCTAGTAGATCCAATAGAATAAGAGGGGTTTTGGTCCATGGTATTATTGCGATACATCAAATTAAGGGTAGTACTTACGTTTGAATTCCAATCGTATTGTAAATTTTGCCTTAATCGTAAAGCCTTAATTTTTCGGAAAGTGAAAGTTTGCTGTGAGCTAAAATTTTTTTGCGAAAATTTAATACTGTCTAATGATCCGGTCATTTGTGTATAATAATCAATATAATTAAGGGTTTGATATCCCTTTAACTTTTTATTGATGACAAATTCTTTTTTTATTGAAAATGCTTTTTTATTAAAATCACTGAATTCAGTAGCGCCATTTTTTTGATTCGTAAAGGAGCCATTTATAGCCCAACCTCCTTTTTTTGTGGGTATACCACCCGCGATATCTATTTTTGTAAAACCGGTATTATTTACTTGGGTAGTTAAATTAAGTGTTTTTTTACTTGGTGCTGGTTGCGATAAAAAATTCACTACACCGCCAATGGCTTCAGCACCATATAATGCACTCGCGGGTCCCTTGATCACTTCAATGGAATAAATATTAGCTGTATTAATTTCAATCAGCGCATTATTACTAAATAAACCACTGGTTCTGATGGGCATCCCATCTTCTAAAAATAAATATAACCCCTTTAATGAGATAGGTTGTCTGATGGACATCATGTGTTGTTCGCCCCCAATCGTGGGCATATAAACACCGCTCACTTTGTTTAAAAGCGCATCTATTCTTTGGGCCTTTGTTTCCTCAATTAACTTTGATGATAAAATTGAAATCGCAATGGGCGCTTGAGAACGCTTTTCTTTCAATTTATTAGCCGTTACAATTACTGGCGACAAATTGTTGTAACTAGAATCCTGCGCATTGGAATTATAATAAACAATAAGGAACAAAAAGAAAAAGAGGCACCTTTTAATTTGCATGTACAAATTTAGACCTTAAAATATATTTAGGGAAGCAGAATTACCATAATATTTGGCGCGAAGCACCTAAATATTATGGTAATTTCTTATTTAGTAAAATAACTAACAATGAAATAAGTAATTGCAGCTAACACACCACTAACAGGAATGGTTAATACCCAAGCCCATAATAAGTTGGTAGTGACACCCCATCTTACAGCGCTTAATCTTTTAGTAGCGCCTACACCGATGATGGATCCGGTGATGGTATGTGTTGTTGAAACAGGAATACCCATTTGTCCAGTAAAAAATAAGGTAAATGCCCCTGCCGTTTCAGCAGCAACGCCTTCCAAAGGGGTTACTTTAGTAATGCGAGACCCCATTGTTTTAATTATCTTCCAGCCGCCACTCATGGTGCCCAAACCAATTGCTAAATAACAAGAAATCGGCACCCAATTAGGAAGTTGGCCAAAATCTTGAATACTTCCACTAGCTATTAATGCGGCTCCAATGATACCCATTACTTTTTGCGCATCATTACCACCGTGACCAATACTAAATGCAGCGGAACTAAACAACTGTAATTTTTTAAACATGTATGCAACACTAAGTGCTGTTGGCGTTTTTATTTTTTCAACATAGATGTAAACCAACATAAATAAGATAGAGGATTCAATGATTCCATAAACAATCATTGAATTGTCTGCTTTATCAATTTCTTTTGAAAAAGATTTTTCAATATTGAATTTGGTAATTTTCGCTTTAACCTTAACTATATTCTTTGATTGAATTGGATAAATACTATTTACTAAAATAAGTGTTGAATCTAAATCAATGGCACCTTCCAGATATAATTTTAAAGGAGCTTTATAACCTTCTGTAGTTGTTTTAGCAATAGCATATTCAGCTTTTGCGTCTTTATTTTCTGGCGCCTTAGCTTCCAAAACCAAAAAGTCATTTGCGTTTCTAACTTCATCTTTTAATCGACTAATAGCGACAGTTTTTAGCCATCCATTTGAACTTGCCATTGCAGCAATGGAATCAGCACCCAACACATCAAAATTATCTACAGCAGGTTTTATTTGTTCGTAAAACGCTGAGGCTTTAGATAACTTTTCCTCATTGATTGCTAAGTTAGCCAATAGTGTCGTGTCTGATTTGTTGGTTCTAAGTTCTTCTTTAATATTGGAAACTTCTTTTTTGTACTTATCAATACCGTAAAACTTTTGAATATTTTCGTTCATTTTAGATGCTTCAAAATGGTCAAACATCAATACAGTTGCTAATGTAACCACCGAAATGATACATAAACGTATCCAAACATTACGCATAATGGTGACTACTGTAATAAAAATGGAAATAATAATTCCAATGATGGGCGCTAAAAATATAAACAATATTGTTTTTAAAATAGTATCCGCGTCAACAATTTTAGCCCAAGAATAATCAATCCCTTTAATCATAAGTGCATGGGCAATAGCTGCACCAGCAAAGCCTCCAATTAATGTATGTGAGGAAGAGGAAGGGATACCATACCACCAAGTAAGTAAGTTCCAAAAAATAGCAGCAAGTAAACCTGAAAATATTACAGGTAATGTAATGAAGTCCTTGTAAACCGTTTTGCTAATTGAATTTGCAACCGCGTGATCTTTAAAAATCCAAAAGGCAACAACATTAAATAAAGCCGCCCATAAAACAGCCTGAAATGGCGTTAATACTTTTGTTGAAACCACCGTAGCAATTGAGTTTGCCGCATCGTGAAAGCCATTGATATAATCAAATATTAATGCTAACGCAATAATTACAATTAATAGGGTCATCTTGAATTAGATTAAGCGTACTTGATAATAATGGATTCAATCACATTTGAAACGTCTTCAATTTTATCAGTAGCAATTTCCAGGACTTGATAAATTTCTCTTTTCTTAATGACCTCTTTAAAGTCATTTTCTTGTTCAAACAATTTTTCGATACTCATATCAAATACATCATCCGCTTGATTCTCGATACTATTTACTTTGATCATCGCCTCGGTCATCTCCTTAATATTCTTCATATTACGTAAGCCTAATACTACCTTTTTGGTTTCGATGGTTCCTTGTAAAACCAATTCTGCTAATTTATGAATACCAGTATCATTAGGGTTTACCTTATAAAAATTAATTTTTTTAGCAGATGCATATATATAATCTGCAATGTCATCAAGTGAAGTAGCTAAATAATGGATATCCTCTCTATCGAAGGGGGTGATAAAATTGCGTCCTAGTTCTGTAAATATATTATGTGTTAAATCGTCATTGATATGTTCTAAGTTTTCAATTTGCGCTAAAATGTTTGCTCTTTTATCTGCATCTGGTTCTGTTACCATTTCCTTTAGCTTAACACCCATTTCATAAACATGCTCTGCTACATCTTCAAATAATTGAAAAAATACACGGTCCTTTGGAAGGAAAATTTTAAAAATAGAATTCAAATCCATAAAATAGGTATTATTGTTAAATTTAATGAGCCACGCAAATTTGCTTGATTGGACTTTGATTACCCTATTTTCAATATTACCAAATTGTTAAGAATAACTATCGTATTGAAAATCAAATAGTTGCAAAATTATAAGCACGTGAATAACCTATTGAGGTCGAGTATAGTTTGATTATAAGTTTTGAAGACAATGGGGGTGTATTGTGGGGCAAATAAAATAAAAAAGGGAGCTGGTTTCCCGGCTCCCTTTACAAAATCCATAGCTTTCCCCCAAAAGCTATGTCGAATATCATTGATTTCAATAATCTTATTTAGATATTATGTTACCAATTGAGTTTCTTTATAGGTTATTTCTTATTTTTGAATTGTATTTATACAAACAATATAAGTTATTTACCTACTTAAAAATTGATATTCAATGAGTTGTGTTAAAAATATATTTTTGATCTTTTTTATAAATATTTTAGCTTTTACGCAAACAAATGCGCAACATTCCGAATTAGACACGGTATATCTTGTCAAATAAACTCCTTTTTTACAAAAAATTCTATCCTACAAGGACCTTGATGCCAATATTAATCTTAGCCCTGATAATTATCTGATTCCTGTTCAAGGGACGCTTTATGGTCCGAATGGTCAGGAGATCATTAAGGATAAAAACAATTTATTTGTCAATATTCAGCAAACTGGTTTTGTTTACCAGCTATTTGGTCAAAAAGATAGTTTACTTGAATTTAGAAGAATTGATCGCACCATTAACATCAATTATAATATTGGCTGTTATCATTTTTTACACCAGGATCAATTATATAGTTATGGGGGTTATGGTTTTTGGAAAACGAATGGACATATCCGACAATTTAATGTAATGGATAAGCAATGGGATATTGTACCTATGAATTATGAAATTTTTTCAATTGGGTATCGATGGTACTCCAATAAAGAGGCAAAACTGTTTGTACCATTTCAAACTATCATGAATGCTGGATTAAAAGTTATTCCTGAAAATAAATTAGAAAGTCAGTGGGAAAGTTACTATTTGGATTTGAAACAAAAAGCATGGGTTACATTAGGGATGGTCGACCCAAGTATCAAAAAGATATTTGAAGAAGATAAAAATCCAACTGCTTTTTTGTCTGTCCAGAATGGCTTTTTGCACATTATCAATGATGAGATATATTATTTCAACTTCATTGAGAATAAAATTTTTAAGTCTATAAAATCCGATTACAATCAATTTTTTATACGTCGTATTGGTTTCAAAAATACTTTTGAATATAAAGGCCAGATTTATATTTATTATCCATTCAGCGGACAATTTGAAACAGTACCATTTAACTTATCCAATTTTGAACTATTACAATTTCCCATTTGGCGAAGAGATACGGGCAGTGACAAATATGTTGCCTTTATATTACTATTTATTTTAATAGTGTTTTTCACCACGCGCCTTTTTAAACAAAAAATTCAACAAAGAATTGTATTATCTCAGCTTAAGCATTTAAAAGCAAAATCAGTAGGTCAAGCATTTGTGGGTACTGAAATTTCACTTATTGATTTGCTTTTAGAAGCATCATTAGCAAATCAAAAAATTGAAATACACCAAATAAATCGTGTATTAGGTATCAAAGACAAAAATGTGGGGTTGCAAAAAAAGGTAAGAAGTGATGTAATTAATGGCATCAATGAAAAATATCAAATTATTACTAATGGCCCGAATCCATTGATTGTTAGTGTTAGAAAGGAAGACGATAAACGCTTTTTGGAGTATTTTATTTTAGCTTCAGAGATAAAAGAAATTCAAAAAATTATTAATAAAAGTAAGAGTAATTAATTTATGATTTTGAACATGGGTAAATATTTTACCTAGTTATGTCATAGCTCTGTCATTTTTGGTTCTTGTATTTTTAATTTTTTTATTAATTCAGCATCTCCTATTTTTCTAAAGCGGAACTTTGTGCTCAGATGAAATTTAGGCTATTATTTTTTTTAATAATCACTCCATTTTGTTTATTTAGTCAAGTTGTAATTGTAAAAGACACTTTACAATTACAAGGCGATAGTGTGGTGGTGACTGCAACAAGGTCAGAGCGAAAACTGAGTAATGTTACAGTACCTGTTACAATAATTAATGCAAAATCAATACAACAAATTGGCGCTTTAAGATTAACTGATATTTTAAAAGAGCAACCAGGATTATCCATGACTAGTGGTTTTGGCGCAGGTGTGCAATTGCAGGGCCTCAACCCTGATTATACAATCATCCTGATCAATGGGGAACCATTGGTGGGTAGAACAGCTGGCGTGTTGGATCTAAATAGAATTGCACTAGGCAATGTTAAAAAAATTGAAATCGTTAAAGGGCCATCCTCCAGTTTATATGGCAGCGAGGCTATGGCAGGTGTGATTAATATTATTACCGATGCAACGACTAAAACACCTTTACAATCTTCACTTAGGTATGGTACCTATAATACAATTGATGCGGGGCTGAATAATACGCTAGCTTCTACATCTATTTTTTATCAAGGCTATTACAATTATTATAGTACAGATGCTTATAGCATTCGACCTAGTTCAGCTTCAAGAGTAACTACTCCCATAAAAAGGATAGCTACGAACCAACAATTAAAATATAATTTAAACAATAATACCAATATAATTGTTGGCATGAGGTTTACCAATGAACAAATTAAAAATGAATTATCTATAACGAATGGTGGTTTGACGATTAATTCCAATGGGGAGGAAAAAAACACAGATTATAATATAGCAAGTTCATTAAATCATCGATTCTCAAATGCTTTAAAAACAAGTTTCAGGTCCTATATTACGCAATACAATGCAACTCAAACTTTATTAACTATTTCTGGCACGCCTTATACTGATATACTAGACCATGTTTTTAATAGGCTTGAAAATCAAACAGACTGGGTAGTCAACAAAAAACTTACGGCGATTGTTGGGGGAGGCGCGGTCATGGAAGGTGTCAAAAGTAGCCGGTATGATAGTGAAAAAATAAGAAAGACCAATACAAATCAATATGCATTCAGTCAGTGGGAATGGACGCCTAATGCTAAATTAATATTGATTGGAGGGATTCGTTTTGATCATAATCAAACATACGCTTCTGCATGGAGTCCAAAGGCTTCCATGTTGTATAAAATAAATAAGCAACATAGAATTAGATTAAGTGTAGGGCAGGGATTTAAAGCACCTGACTTCAGACAGTTGTATTTAAATTTTACCAATGCTGCAGCAGGTTCGTATAGCGTATTTGGAACAGCACAAGCGCAAAAAGTAATTGGGCAATTAAATTCCCTTGGTCAAATAGGCACTTTGTATAATAATTTTTATCAATTGAAATCCCTGCAACCTGAATATGCTACTGGCACACATGTAACATGGGAGTTTGAACCCAATGCCAATAATAATTTTAGCTTCCAATTATTTAGAAATGATATTCGAAACTTAATCGAAGTACAACAGGTAGGTGCCTACATTACAGGCGCTCAAATATATAGCTACTTAAATATTGGCCGAGCTTTTACAACAGGTTTTGAGTTTGAAGCTAAACATCAAATTTCAAAAGAATTTTCAATAAGTACTGCTTATCAATATTTAGAGACAGGTGATAAGGATCAATTAGCGCAAATAAAAAATGGTACCGTTTATACCAGAGATGCAAATGGGTTAAGTCGAAAATTAAATGTAAGTGAGTATGTGGGGCTACCCAATAATAGTACGCATAAAGCACAACTAAAATTTAATTACAGTAATCAAAATGGATTGTTTGGAAATATCAGAGCGCTATATCGTAGTAAATGGGCTGTAAATAATACCAATGGCAACGAAGTTTATGATGCCGGTGATAGTTTTGCTAAAGGATATATCGCCATACACCTTTCTATTGGCAAAGATTACACTAACGGTATTGGTTTCCAATTTGGCTGTGATAATATGTTGAATTACATAGATGCCCTTAACCTACCTAATTTACCAGGAAGAACATTTTTCGCAACACTTAAAATACAAAAATCTAAAAAATATAAATTATGAGACAAATTTTAAAACCCTTTTTATTATTACTTACCCTAAGTAGCATCTTATTTTCTTGTACCAAAGACGAAACAACTGTTGCATTACCCGTAACGGCAATAACAGTGAGTAACTTACCTGCAGATACGGTTTTAGGTATTAATGCTGTAACTGGCATGCCCTTTAGTGCTGGTAAGTATACTTTTTATAGTCTAGAAAGAAATGCAATTGTTCCTAATACCGATAGTGCAAGTACTAAATGGGATTTGGCATTTGCAGGTTCAAAAATTTTAACCAATGGCGGAACCAGTGGTACAGGTTTAGGCGGGGCATTTATTTATACCGGATTGTTTGACGACGTTAAAACTATTTCCAACGATTCTGTTTTTAAAACTGATAATGCACCTGCATCATTTGCGGTTACATTTGGTAGCGGAAAAGGTTGGTATGTATATGACCAATTAACAAGTTTAATTACACCATTGGCAGGGAGGGTATTAGTGATCAGAACTGCATCTGGAAAATATGCCAAGGTGGAAATAATCAATTACTATAAAGGTGGCGTAACCTTGCCCATCACAGCATCAGATAGTGACAAACTGTCTAAGCAACGCTATTACACTTTCAGATATGCTTATCAACCCAATGGTAGTAAAACCTTTTAATACCTACTGGGAATATATAATTAAGTAGTGTAAACGATTTAATTAAACAGACCCGCTCCTTTGGAGCGGGTCTGTTTGTTATTGGACAATAATATTGAATAGCAATAAACAGACTAAAGTTATTTGGCTTTAAAACTCCAAGTAATATTAAACTCAGCAACAACTTCATTTGCGCTGTTTTTACCTACTGATTTACACACAATTGTTTTGACTTCCTTTGTTGCTATCGCTTCATTGATTGCATTTTGAATCAATTGCCCATCTTCACAAGTAAATAAAATGACGCCCGTTGCTTTTTTTACGAAAGCGACCTCCATTTTCACGACCAGCATACTCACCTTAGGTATTCGTTGATACACTTGTCCAAACGCCAACATCCCACTGCACATTTCGGCAGCCATGGCTTCCACTGCGAAGTAGATGGATTTAAATGGGTTCATACTGAACCAGGAATATCGAATACGCACTACACAGGTGTTGGCATCAAAATGATGAATCCGCAAACCAGCAAAAAAAGCGGCGGGTAGTTTTGTAAATAAAAAGAACCGAAACTTAATAGGATTGGTAATGATATTCTTGAAACGGTTGAATGAAGGGTTCATACTAGATAAATTTTAATCTTAGGCTAACGCGGATCGACAAGTATAATTTAGCAACTTAATGCATCGTAAATCACCACTTTTTGCCAAAGGTGATGACAAGTTTCTTTGAAAGCATCATGTAATGGATGTACTTGATATTCTTCTTCTTTTTCCGCTGATTCAAACAGGCATAGCCATGAGATACTATAATCTTTTTCAATTACATCACGCGTTGTGTTTGCCGGTGATCCTATATTTGAAAAAACGATACAAGGTACTTTAGATAAAGCTTGCAATCCTTCTATTAATTGCGCTTTATCTTCAGCGGAATTGGGGTTTTTCAAATAAAATAGTACATGATGAACGAAATGTGAATTTGCTGTGCTCATATTGATTTAAATAATGATTAATTAGTAATTAAAAGTAAAAATAATTATGGGTAACTGCTAATTTTTATTTTGTAAATTTACAAATGCCATTTTCACGATTATTAATGCCTTTATTTAAGCGATTTATGCTTGCATTCATTGGCATTATCATATTTAATTCATTACAGGCGCAATCGGATCGTGAATTTTGGTTTGCAGCACCGGAGGTCACTTCACAACATAGTGATAACCCTATTTTTCTTCGATTTACTACATATTCGAAAGATGCGATTATCACAATAGATCAACCAGCAAATCCCAGTTTTTCGCCCATTACAATAAATTTAGTTGCAAATGCAACGTATAGTTTGCCATTTACTACCTACAAAGAAATTGTTGAAAATAAGCCAGGCAATACTGAATTAAATTATGGCATACGAATTACTGCTACTGCTTCCATATCTGCTTATTATGAATTAGCCTCCGCTAATAATCCTGAAATTTTTCCATTGAAAGGAAATGTTTCAAAAGGACTTGATTTTATTATACCTGCGCAAACTAGGTTTAATAATCAAACCTATGCTGCATTTCCTGCACATAATGGTTTTGCTATTGTAGCTACCGAAGATAATACCACTATTAATATTGATTTAACACGCCCCGATGAAAAAGGAAATACTAATATTACTGTTAAGTTAAATAAGGGACAAACTTATGCAGTGAATGCTGCAAGTAATTTGGCCGTATCGCATATTGGAGGATCAAGGGTGACTTCAGATAAGCCCATATGTGTAACCGTCTATGACGATTCCATTGTGATTGGTGGTTGGGATTTGATTGGTGATCAAATTGTGCCAAGTAATAACACAGGTAAAAAATTTATTGCAGTTCGTGGTGAACTTTCGGCACCAGGTTTTATCGCTTCAGATTTATGCTATATATGGCCCACAGAAGATAATACCGAAATTATTATTAATGGAAATCCATTGAATCGTAAATATAATCGTGGAGAAAGTTTTGAATTTCAATTATCAGAATACTCTGCTTATATCACCACCGATAAAAATGTGTATGTTTTTCAATTAACAGGAACTGGCACCGAAGCTACGGCTACTTCTTTGCCAAGTATAGAATGTACGGGTTCTCAAAGCGTTTCATTTGTTCGCCCCTCTACTGGTGCACTGTATTTAAATATTTTATGTAAAAAAGAAGATATTGGCAGTTTTGCAATTAAAGGAGATGCAACACTTATAACAGCTTCTATGTTTTCTGTAGTCCCGGGTTCCGCAGATGTTTGGCGTTACGCTAGAATTAATTTAACCAGTAATCCTGTACTAAATGCATTGATTAATACATATGATGCCACTTCCATTACCAATAGCTCAGGTTTATTTCATTTAGGATTTTTAAATTCAAGCGGTGGTGGTTCTCGGTTAGGCTATTTTTCCAACTATGCACAAGTCACCTTAGCACCAGTAATTACCTCCACCGCCTGTTTTGGATCTGACATTAAATTAGCTGCTACGGAATTACTTAACGTAAATTATCAATGGACAGGACCCAATAATTTTTCTTCAACAATTTCAAATCCAACAATCTCGAATGCCACGATGATGGATTCCGGAATGTATATTGTAGTTGCAAATATTAATGGATGTGGAATTTCAACTGATAGTGTTCGAGTGGTAGTACATCCAAAACCCACTATTCATTTTTTGAAGTCGATAGATACGGTTTGCTTAGGAAGTGCTAGAGATATACATTACTCATTGGATGGGAAAGCGCCGTGGACACTTGAATATAGTAATGGAAGTGTAAACTCAATAATTACTAATATTGGTCAATCTCCCAATTTCTTTACAGTAACACCTGCTGTTAAGACTATTTATAGTGTTGTTAATATTAAGGACTCCAATTCCTGTGTGGTAAGTGTAAATACGAGTAATGAAAAAGATACCATAGTCGTAAATAAATTACCCGTAGTTAATTTCGATTTTGCAACAATCAGATGTGCACAACGAGATATTATATTTACCGATCAATCCATAGGTGATTTAGATAGTGTAATTAACTGGCATTGGGATTTTGGAAATGGGAAAACCAGGGATGAATTATCTAAAACACCATTGAATGAACAATTTAATTCATGGGGTACCTATGATGTAAAGTTAGCTGTACAAACCCGATTAGGTTGTAGTGATTCGCTGACAAAATCAATATATGTAAATCCCAATCCAACCGTAGGATTTGAATTACCTGAAGTTTGTTTAGATGATAAATTTGCCCAATTCAAGGATACTAGTTTTTTAGCAGATGATAATACAAAGTCATTCGATTATTTATGGAATTTTAATGTAGCACCTCCTGTTGGTAAAAATTTGCCCACAATACCAATTGCGATGAAAGTCGATAAGAATCCCATTGTACAATACAATGATTGGGGTGATTATAAAGTTTCATTAAGGGTAACACATAAAACAACGGGTTGTATAGCAACTGACACCTCTGATTTTAGAGTAAATGGTGCTGTACCTAAATCACAATTTAAAATTGTAAATGCGGATACACTTTGCAGTAATCAATCCGTTAAAATCATTGATTCATCATGGGTTGATTTTGGCAGTATTGGAAAATTAGTCATCAACTGGGGCGATGGATCACCTGATTCAGTGGTCAATGATCCAAGTATTGATCCAAACGCGAATAAAGTATACCAACATTATTATGCAAATATCTCAGCGCCTAATAAACTAGATTTAGATTATCAAATAATGCTTACAGCATATTCAGGAGGAAGTTGTTTTATCAGCGCTAAAAATGATATCAGTCTAATTCCGCCTCCAGAAATACCAATTATACAAACGGCTAAAAATTATTTGTGTTTAAAGGATAGTCTAATTTTAAATACGACTATGCGCGGCGGACTAGCTGATTTTAGTTATTTATATACCTCTACAAATGTGAATTCAAGCATTAGTGGCTTAAATATAATAGGATTATTAAGTGGTACTGCACAAGTATCCTTACAAGTAACAGATCGAAAAAAATGTATTTATCCCTATAGTAATCTTTTTTCAATCCCAGTTATTGACATTCCCACTGCTGAAATTTTACCAGGCGATAGTATAATATGTAATGGGGATGCGATTAATATAGCAGGAGCAGGAATGGGCTATGATAATAGTGCAATAAGCACATATAGCTGGTATCGCAACGATACATTAATAAGCACTTTATCAACCAATAGCATCACTAATAATATCCCAGGTTGGTATAAACTAACGGTGAACGATGGTAAGTGTAATTCAGTAGCGACTGCAGCTAAAAAAGTTTCTCCCTTGAATATTACTAAATATTCATTTACACATGTGCCTAATATTTGTATAGGTGTTCCACTGATTGTAAATACCAATGCGGTGGATCAATATAACGTGCATTATAATTGGGATTTTGGGGACGGCTTTAATTATTTAAAAGCAAGTCCAGGTAGTCATAAATATATGGCAAAGGGGGATTATAAAATTAAAGTAAATGTAACGAATGATTATTGTCCTAAATATAATTATCAAATTATTGGAAGTACATTAAAAGTGGCATCTGCGATTAAGCCCACTACTTTTAAATATTATTTCCTGGCCAAGCAGCCATTTAATGTAGTAACAAAAACGGATCCTGGATATGTACAATATAAGTGGAATCCTGATATTTTTTTAGATAATCCCAATAAGCCCAATCCTATTTTTAACGGAGATAAGTCCACGGATTATACCTTAACCAGAACGGATACGATCAGTTCTTGTTCAGTAACGGACGAATATGAAATCATTGTATCCAAGGAAGTGTATGCCAATGTGCCCAATGCATTTACACCTAATAATGATGGATTAAATGACGTTTTAAAAGTGGAGTATAGCGCAGGTGTAGGAGCTGACTTTAATTTTAGGATATTTAATAGATGGGGTAAATTAATGTTCCAAACCAATGATAAAAATAAAGGCTGGGATGGACGCGATCCAAGTGGACTATTGCAGGAGATGGATGGGTATAGTTATTTCCTAGAGTATAATTACATTGATCCCTTAACGAGTGAATTAAAAATTAGTAAGAAAACAGGGTCGGTAATATTATTTAGATAAGTCATTAATTTTTACAGGTCGGACCCAACATTTTGTATACTTAAGATAATCATCTTGGGTGCCGTCATTAAAAAATTGAAGCCAAGCATGGTTTTCAATACTTTGATCAATGCTCCAGTAGTATTTTCCATTTAAACCCGGAATTTTGTCTTTGTTAAGATATAAAAAATTTAATTCTGCTCTATTAGGTAATCTCCAACCCCCTTTTAATTTTTCGCAAGCTTTTCGGGAATCAGCCCATTTCATTTGCATTTTGAAATCGGAGCGAGCTACCAATAATTCACCAATTTTAATCGGGTTGTTGGTGATACTATTTTGAGCAATACAATGAAATGTTAGTAAGCATAGTCCAAATATGGCCAACAGCAATTTTACTTTTTTCATGTATTTTATAATTTTAGGCTTCAATATCAAATATAATTGTTTTAATGGTACTAATATACAAGATTTTTGAAACCTAGACATCACATTTATGGCTTCCCAAAATCTAAAATCATCCAAATTGTACTAAATTGCTTGTGTAAATCAAGTGTCATATAATATGGCCGTACTAGTTGATTTTATTGGCTTGTATGATTTGCCAAAGAGTTGGTACATTAAAAAATTAGTAAATAAAAATATGCTATATGAAAACATTCAACTACCTATTTGTATTTATATTTATTTCTTTCGCTGTCGTGCAATACAATGATCCAGATCCTTATTTATGGATTCCAATTTATCTTTATCCGGCGGCACTTTGTTTTTTTGCTGCGCGCGAAAAATTTAATAAAAATGCATATATCGGAGGGTTAATATTTTTTAGTATTTATGCGGTATATAAATTGTTAGATCAAAATGGCGTGATTGATTGGTTACGTTTTCATGATGCTGCAAACATTGCAGCGACGATGAAAGCTGAACAACCTTGGATTGAAGAGTCAAGGGAATTTTTTGGATTGGCCATTATCTTAATTGTATTATTTATAAATTATAAAAAATTTATAAAATCAAAATAATACGCAACTCAGGGATAATGTAACTTAAATCACAAGTTTACCTAATTCAATTATAACAATATCATTTATCGCATTATGAAAAGAAGAAAGTTTATTATTCAAAGTTCGGTTGGAATGATGGCGGCCTTTCCCGCAATGAAAAACTTATCCATTTTAGATACCCCTTTTTTCACGACAGGAATAAAAATTGGTGAAATTACATCCACATCAGCTGTTATATGGGCCCGCCTTACAGCAAACGAAACTCGTGTAAAAGATACCGGGATTCATCCATCGATTCTATATTGGGATGACGCAGTGAATGAGTGGCATGATACTTCTTATTTTGACAAGAAATATAAAATGGGAAGGCCTGATAAAAATGTTAAAATTGTTATGCCTGAAGGTCATACATTGAAAACATTAGATGGTGCCGTTCCTGGTATTGCCGGTCAAATAAGTATAAAATATCGCGCGATGGGAACAATGGAATGGCAAACAACAAAATGGGAACAAGTAGCATCTGAAACTGATTATGCGACGCAATTTAATCTTTATCATCTTGAAGCGAATACCAAGTATGAGATAAACGTGCTAGGAAAAACGAATAGCAAAGGAATTAAAATTATAGAGGGTAGTTTTAGTACTGCACCAAAAAAGGAGAAAGCGGAACCTGTTAATTTTATGGTGACCACCTGCCATGAGTATTCACACCAAGATGATCCATTGAATGGCGGGTTTAAAATATTTAAGGAAATGCAAAAATTACATCCACAATTTTTAGTACATACAGGGGATGTGTTATACCATGATCAAATTGCAAAAAACTTAGACCTTGCTAAATGGAATTGGCAAAAAATGAATAGCCTTCCCAATAATGTTGCATTTTATCAAAATGTTCCATGCTATTTTATGAAGGATGATCATGATACCTGGATGAATGATTGTCACTCCGCCACTAAAACTAAGTTCATGGGTGAATTTACATTTAAGCAAGGAGCAGCATTATTTAAACAACAAGGTCCTCATAGTGAAAAATCATATCGAACATTTAGGCGGGGGAAGGATGTCCAAATTTGGTTATTTGATGGACGAGATTACCGCATGCCGAATGAAATGCCTGATGGCCCAGATAAAACAATATGGGGTAAAGAACAAATGGCGTGGTTTAAGGAAACTTATAAAGCATCAGATGCAACATTTAAAATATTAATTTCCCCTACGCCAATCATTGGTCCCGACCGACCTCAAAAAAAGGATAACCACGCTAATTCTAATTTTACTTTTGAGGGGGATGAAATTCGTGGATTTATTCAAGGGGATAAAAACACATTTGTTGTTTGTGGTGATCGACATTGGCAATATGTTTCAAAGCATTTAAAAACTGGAACGTATGAATTTGCTTGCGGTCCTGCAAGTGACGAACATGCAGGTGGATGGAAAAAAGACGAGGTTTACCCAGAGCATGAATATTTAAACATCGTGGGTGGGTTTTTAAATATTCAAACCCAAAGATTAAATCAAGTGCCAAATATTCAATTCACGCATTATAGTGTCGATGGAAATATATTACATCAAAAGAAGTTTATGGCAACATAGCTTGTAGTTATCCATTAAGCTGCCAAATGTTCCAATTTCGGGAAAGGGAACACCCAACTTGATAACCCTAATTAAGGGCTATTGTATATATTTTGTATATTTTCCCTTATCTTTCGGACTCAATCTGTTATAAATCATTGATTTATGGAAATTTTGGCGCCCATCTTCGGTTTTTTCACATCCTTTATCTTAATCTATTATCTTAGCGCGTTAAACAGGTCCAATTTATTCTTAGCCCTATTTTTTTTGTGTTGTAATCTAATTGTACTGGTCTATTTTGGCTTGCATTTTTCAAATAATCAATTTTGGGAAGCTATCTTTTTCGTCCATTTTTTACCCTTGTCTTATATCATTGGGCCCCTATTATTTATTTATGTAAGAACGACCATTTCTGATAATAAACAATTTAAGAAAACCGACTGGCTGCATTTTATTCCGGCCTTTTTAATTTTAATTGCAACCTCACCTTATACAAGCTTACCCTTTGATAAAAAATTTGAAATAGCACATCAAATTGTTAAAATTACAGAGAACTATTCGCTCAATTTTTATTTTGTCAGTTTTGAATTTATATTATACTCAAGGTCAATACATTTAATTTTATACGCAATTTTTTCCTTTTTTTATTTTCGATATTCTACAAAAAAGATAATCACTACCTACGGTATTGTTCCTACAAATCATTTCATAATAAATAGGTGGATAAACATACTCATTATTATTCAGCTTTTAATAGCGGGAAATAGTTTGGGTCACATGACTACACTATATCACAAGTTTAGCCTATTTAGCATTAAATCAACTGATTTATTTTCTGAGTTATATTTTTTTAGAATCTGCGGCGGCGCTTTTGTTATTCAAAATTTTATACTTTTTTTATTTCCAAAAATTTTATATGGAAACATTTCTTATCAAGTGCATAAGGAGACCGAGGGTATTATTGAAGAAATAAAATCGAGTATTGCAAAAAAAGTTACCCCATCGGCAAATGTTGAAAATATAGATATTACCTTAAATCCTTATCTAGCAACACTTCCATTTGTAAAAAAGGGGTTTTCGCTTTCTCAAATGTCCTTTGATTTAAAAATATCAGAACGAGTTTTGTCAAATTATTTTAATAAGGAATTATCCAAAACATTTGGTGAGTGGAAAAATGACCAGCGTATCAACTATGTATGTCAAATTTTAGATGAAGGCAAAGCAAAAGATATAACAATTGAAGCCATTTCAATTAACGCTGGTTTTGTATCAAGATCAAAATTTATAGATGCATTCAAAGAAAGAAAAGGCGTAACTCCTTCTGCTTATATAAAAAGGCTTGCTGAAAATGCATAATTAAAAAAGGCTACCTAATATTAGATGGCCTTTACTTGTAATTGTCGTATTAAATTTAGCGAGGCATTAATCCAAGCTGTCTAAAAAATTCCAAGTTATCAAAGAAGTCAATTTCTTCTGTAATTTTACCATCTACAATTGTTGCAATCGTACAACCAATCACATCTACTTTTTTACCTGTAGCTGGGATACCAAAAAAGTCGCCAGTGTGTACACCTTTAAACTGCCAATATTTTGTTACTTTATTTCCTTGCCCAAAAATATCTTTAATAATAAATTCTCTTTCTGTAAATCCAGTCACATAGTTTGCATAATATGCTTTTGCATTTGCTGCACCTTTTACCTCAGGTACCGTATGTAAAACCACATCAGCACTGTAAGCGGTATCTAATATATTTACTCTTCCTTCAACAATTGCCACATCCCATACATGGCCATAAAATTTAACATTGTCATTCGCTAATTGCTCTCTTTTAGCGCTTTCGTTATTACAAGAAATAAGGGAAGCTGTTACTAGTAGTCCAAAGATTAATTTTTTCATATTATATATATTTTTTCAAAAATACAGCCTTATTCTACATGTCATTTAATCCATCCCATTCAAATATGTTCCACTAAACAAAAAAGGGAACAAAAATCCGACCATCTATACCTATTTCCCTATTAAAAGACTCCAATTTTCAATACTAACCCAATTTTCGTTAAATTTATTTCATGTAATTAATAGTTACCCAATCCGCCATTTCCTATTTCTATATGTATTTATAGCAAATAACTATAAATGACCCACCTATGAAACAACTTAGCATTTCATTTATTACTTTACTAATGGCACAGTTTGCTTTTTCACAGCAAAAACCGAATGTAATTTATATATATGCAGATGATTTAGGCTACGGGGATGTGAGTTATAATGGGACTACAAAATTACATACCCCCAATATTGATCAATTGGCTAGTCAAGGAATTGTTTTTAGTAATGGCCACACGACTTCTGCTACCTGCACCCCTTCACGTTATGCATTAATGACTGGAAGATATCCATGGCGTCAGGAAGGGACTGGAATATTACCTGGAGATGCTGCCTTAATTATTCCGGCAAATAAAATAACATTACCATTGGTCTTTCAGAAAGCAGGGTATCAAACTGGCATTGTTGGGAAATGGCATTTAGGGCTAGGAGCGGTTGTTGAAAAAAATTGGAATGCAACCATTAAACCGGGCCCCAATGAAGTAGGATTTAGTTTTTCATTTATTTTTCCTGCAACTGCAGATAGGGTACCTACTGTTTTTATTGAGAATGGCAATGTAGTTGGATTAGATTTAAAAGATCCCATTAAAGTTAGCTACAAAGAAAAAATAGGGGGTGATCCAACAGGGAAGGACCATCCTGAATTATTAAAAATGCATACGGATCCAATTCAAGGGCATGATCAAACCATTGTCAATAATATTGGTCGTATTGGTTATATGACTGGCGGAAAAACGGCTCGGTGGACTGATGAAGAACTTACATTTACTTTTTTAGAAAAGGCAAAACAATTTATGGAAGGAAATAAGAATAAACCCTTCTTTTTATATTATGCATCTACTGAGCCACATGTGCCTCGTATGCCGGCAACTATGTTTAAAGGCAAGAGTGGCCTGGGTTTTAGGGGGGATGCTATTTTACAATTGGATTGGATGGTAGGTGAAATTGTAAGTAAACTAAAAGCATTAGGTATTGAGAAAAATACCATGATCATTTTTTCAAGTGACAATGGTCCTGTATTAAATGACGGGTATATAGATGGTTCTATCACTGAATTAAATGGCCACACGCCGTTGGGTCCTTTACGCGGTGGGAAGTCAAGCATTTTTGAAGGAGGAAATAGGGTGCCATTTATTGTAAGTTGGCCAGGAACTATTCCACATCAAGTATCACCGGCATTGGTGAGTCAGATAGATTTACTAGCCTCCTTTGCGAGCTATTTTAAGTTTAAAATCCCCAATGGTGATGCAATCGATAGTGAAAATCATATGAATGCGTTATTGGGTAAAACAAAACAAGGGCGAACCACTTATATTGAACATGCGGGAACTTTAGCTATCTTAAGCGGTGACTGGAAGTATATTGTTCCTGCTAAAGGTAATGCTATGACTTATGCTACAAATATTGAAACTGGTAACGCAGCTATTCCTCAGTTATACAATTTGAAAGATGACATTGGCGAAAAAAATAATTTGGCAAATCAATTTCCCGAAAAAGTAGCTGCGTTAGAATTATTGTTAAAGCAAATTAAAGAAAAAAAATAATTGAGCCATACAGGCTTTAATTGATTAATATTAACATACGTATTATCCATAAATAAATTAAAATGAAAAAAGTATTTCTGACAATTTTAAACATTTGTTTAATTGTTTTTATAGTTAACGCGCAGGACGTTGTAAAAAAAGCAAACAATTTTATTGATTTATTAAGTACCGAACAAAAAACAGGCACCTTATTTCCCTTTGACAATGAAGAGCGTTATAATTTTCATTTTGTCCCATTCGTAAGAAAAGGCATTACATTCAATGATATGAATGCGCAGCAAACCGAGGCAGGGCTTGCATTATTACGTGCTTGTTTAAGCGAAACGGCCTTCAAAAAAGCAACTGATATTGTCGCGATGGAAGTGGTTTTAAAAGAAATTGAAAACAGAAAACCTGAGGATAAGTATCGTGATCCAGGAAATTATCATTTTTCTATTTTCGGCATCCCTTCAAATAAAACAATTTGGGGATGGCGCTTTGAGGGGCATCACATTTCTTACAATTTTTCTTTTGAAAAAAAAATGATTGTATCTGGCACACCTGGATTCATGGGATCTAATCCTGCAATAGTGCTTACAGGATCCAAAAAAGGGAAAGAAATTTTAAAAGAAGAAACCGAAGAAGGATTTCAAGTACTTAATTCATTAGATCCACAGCAATTAAAAAAAGCAATTATTGATACTATAGCTTATAAAGACATATTAACTTTTGATAAAAGAAATGCAGAAATTAATTCAAAGCTTGGACTTAAGTACACAGAATTAAATGAAAATCAACAAGCATTGCTTTTGAAATTAATTAAAGTGTATGTGAATAGATATACCCATTTATTTGCTGAAAGCATGCTAAAGGATATACAAGCTGCTGGATTAGATAATATTTTATTTGCATGGGCGGGTACGACCATCAATAAAATAGGCAGTCCTACTTATTATCGTGTTCAAGGGCCTAGTTTTATTATTGAATATGACAACACGCAAAACAATGCAAATCATATTCATTCTGTTATCAGAGATTTAAAAAATGATTTTGGAGGGGATGCTTTATTAAATCATTATAAGCAGGATCACGCAAACAAATAAAAAGAATAATATTCTAATTGATCGTTATGGAAAGAAGAAAATTTATTCAAAATTCAGGACTCTTAGCAGCAGGCATTTATCATACTCCACTAAAAGCCATTGCAGGTCCATTTGTGCCATCTCCCTTGTTACATAATATACCTATTGATAAAAAATTAGATCCGGAGTGGATCAAGTCCTTATATCACAGGGGATTTGTGACGACGTATAAAAAAACAAAAAATGAGTTACAGTTTATTGGCATGCCAATTGGCGGTATTTTCACCGGTACTGTTTACTTAGGCGGTGATGGAAGACTTTGGTTATGGGATATTTTTAATGAAAATCAAAATGGGATTGATCCCAAGACCATTGATTGGGAATCGGATTTACATGTTGGAAAAAAAGTAAGGCCCCAAGATGGTTCTGCATATGTACAACCTGCAAAAAATATTAGACCGCTTGAACAAGGCTTTGCTTTTAAAATTGTTTCTGGAAATACAACAACAATCAAAAAAATTGAAGCCGCTGATTGGGATGAAATTTTATTTGAAGCCACTTACCCAATGGCAAAGCTGCATTATATTGATCATCGTTTAGGTTTGGATATTACTGCAGACGTTTATTCTCCTTTTATTCCGTTGGATGAAAAAAATTCTGGACTACCCTGTACGATTTATTCTTTTTCAATAAAAAATAAAACAAAGAATGACATCAAAGTTTCCATATTGGGTTGGTTGGAAAATAAAATAATGCCCAGGTCTAAAAAAGAAACTGATATCAGACTGAATACTTCTGAAACCTCCAATGAATTGGCAGTATTAAATAGTACTGTACAATTAAATGGCAGTGAGAAACAGGTGAAGCTACCTGATTATGGCACTATGGCGATAGGTGCAATACATAGTAAATGCTTAGTTAATACTTCATTTGCTTTACCCATTAATGCGGAATCCTTTTCAAATCAAAACATGTTACCTACTGAAAAGACAGTGTCAGCAGGCCCATTAATGAATTCAGTTTGCACAAATCAGGTTATTAAAAGCGGTCAAACTATTAAAGCAAACTATATACTAGCATGGCATTTTGCTAATTTAACTTTAAATCCAGTCATTCAGGGTAAAGGACGTTTTTATAACCAACAATTTAAAAATGCAGTTGAAGTTGTAAAATACGTAGCTGCAAATTTTTCAATACTTTCAACACAAACTATATTGTGGCGACAAACATGGTATGATTCAACATTGCCATGGTGGTTTTTAGAACGTACCTTTTTAAATATATCAACATTAGCAACCACCACAGCCCATCGTTTTGAGTCAGGCAGATTTTATGCTTGGGAAGGGGTAGGTTGTTGTGAAGGAACCTGTACACATGTGTGGCAATATGCACAAGCCATGGGTCGTATTTTTCCTGCAATTGAAAGGGATACAAGAGAACGTGTTGATTTAGGGTTGTCATTGAAACCAGATGGAATGATGTTGTATCGTGGCGAAGTAGTGAAAACACCAGCAATTGATGGGCAGGCAGGTACTATATTAAGAATATATAGAGAGCATAAAATGTCTCCTGATAAAACATTTTTGAAAAATAACTGGGATAAAATAAAGTTAGCAACTACTTGGATTTTAAATCAGGATAAAAATGGGGATGGGATGGAAGATACACCCATTGAAAATACATTAGATGCAGTTTGGGATGGTGAAATTGCTTGGTTGGTAGGCATGTGTATTGCGGCAGTTAAAGCAAGTGAGCAAATGGCCATAGCAATGGGCGATGCTGTTTTTGCCAAAACTTGTGCAACTTATGTAAGCAATGGAACTAAAAATATGGAGGCGCAACTTTTCAATGGCGAATATTTTATTCATAAACCAGATGAAATTAAAGGAAGAGAAAAATTAGGATCCTATAATACCTGTCATATTGATCAGGTGTATGGGCAAAGTTGGGCACATCAGGTTGGTCTAGGCAGAATTATTGACAAGGGAAAAACTATTTCAGCACTTAAGGCATTATGGAAATATAATTTCACCCCCGATGTTGGACCTTATATTAAGGAACGTCGAGGTTGGCGTCCTTATGCGCTTGCTGGCGAAGGTGGGATGGTGATGAATACCAATCCAAGTAATGAAGCAAAACCATATGGTGAAAAAACCACATGGCAGTTAGGTTATTTCCATGAATGTATGAGTGGTTTTGAACATCAGGTGGCTTCGCATATGATGGCAGAGGGTATGACTGATGAAGCACTTATATTAACTAGAATGATCCATGATCGATACTATGCAGGAAAACGAAATCCATTCAATGAAATTGAGTGTAGCGATCATTATGCACGCGCGATGGCAAGTTATGGTACATTTATTTCAGCTTGTGGCTTTGATTATGATGGGCCGAATGGGTATATTAAATTTGCGCCAAAATTAAATACAGATAAATGTAAAGTTCCATTCACATCAGCAACTGCTTGGGGTTCCTATGAACAATTACAAAGTGATAAAAACTTTTCTGCTGTACTAAAAGTTAAATATGGCAGTTTGTTTTTAAATAAAATTACCCTTGACGCCAAAGCGCCAGTCACTTTGCCTAAGATTTATATCGGAACCAAATTAGTCAATACAAAAATGATTAAGGAGGGTCAAACCTTCACTTTTCAATTTGAGAATAAAATTGAATTAAAGAAAGATGAGGAACTAAAAGTTAATCTCAGCTAAAATGCAAGTTGAAAAAAATAAAGTTGTAGGCATACATTATACTATTTCGGTGGATGAGGAAGGCGAAGTATTTTCAAACCTCGATTTTGTACCAGAAGAGTATGTACATGGGGCCATTGCTATTTTCCCAATGGTCGCAAAGGCGCTTGAAGGCCACAAAGTAAAGGATGAAGTACAAATTACTTTACTTCCACAACATGCTTACGGCGCAATAAATGATAAATTAATTAAAACATACCCTAACGCTTTATTTGATAATATTAACGATTTTGAAATTGGCAATTTTATTCAAATACCCGATGGCACTGAAGCAAAATTATTGCAAAAAAATAATGACTCTATCTTGGTGGATGCTAATCATCCATTCGCTGGAGCGACCTTATATTATAAAATAAAAATAGTATCTATTCGACAGGCCACTGAAATTGAAATTCAAAGAGGCCTTACGGAAGCCATTATAAAATCATGTGATGGTTCACCTAATTGTTGCTAAATTTAAGCTATGAAAAATAACTTGCATTTATTGATTTTAGTTTTTGTTATGAACGCATTCGCATCAAAAACTTTCGCACAAGAATTATACAAAGCGCCATCGAATCAAATAAAAACGATTTGGGTAAGTCCTGAAAATCCAACTGGCGCGAAAGGCAGCGCAGGCGTAACAAACAAAGGGGCAAAGGGTCGTGCATTTATTACTTTAGAAGCGGGTGAAAAAGTTGCATTATTAGATGCTACTGGTGCTGGAATTGTAAGACGCATGTGGCTAAGTGGTACCATACCAAGATCAGCTGAACAAATGCAGCATGTGCGCATTGAAATGTATTGGGATGGAAGTAAAACACCCGCGGTTTCAGCACCTATTGGCGATTTTTTTGGTTTAGGGTTGGGTAAATCTAAAGCCTATAAAAATGCATTATTCTCAAATCCAGAAGGGCGCTCTTTTAATTTTACAATACCAATGCCATTTAGAACAGCAGCAAAAATTGTTTTAATTAATGAGTCAAGTTCACATGCACTCATATGGTATGATATAAATTATACTTCAGAAAAAGTACCCGATGATGCTATGTATTTTCATGCATACTGGCATCATGTAGCGAAAACAACGCTAGGTAAGGATTTTGAAATTTTACCTACGGTCAATGGTAAGGGACGATTTATCGGAACAAATATTTCAGTGGTTAGTGACAGCATGTTACGAGACACCTGGTTTGGTGAAGGGGAAGTGAAAGTGTATTTAGATGGCGATAATAAATTACCATCACTTTCAGGCACAGGAACGGAAGATTATATTGGAACAGGATGGGGGCAGGGGGAGTATCAAGACCAATTTCAAGGCTCCTTAATTTCAGATGATAAAAAAGGAGAGTATTGTTTTTATAGGTATCATGTACCTGATCCCATTTACTTTCAAAGTCAATGTAAAGTGACCATTCAGCAAATGGGTAATAGTTCTGTTGAAAAAATTAGGGCATTAATCAAAAAAGGAGCAAATATTACCCCTGTTTTTTTCATTAAACAAGAAGGTGCAAGTGATATAATTAATTTAAAGGGTAAACCACCTATTACTTATGGCTTATTAGATACAAGTTTTGAAGGTGGCATCAACAATCCATTTTTTGATCAAAAAAATTTTGGAATGAATTTTTATAGAACTGATGAGTTGGCTTCAACCGCCTATTTTTATCTAGACAAGCCCTTTAATAATTTAAATACCCAAGTAAGCGTCGCGGATGAAAATAAAAAAGGTTCATTTGGCTACGACCTCGCTTTTTTAAAAAAATACCACAAGGATTTAGTGTTGTTAAAAAACGGAGATGCTTCTTTAATTGTATTACCAAAATACCAAGGTCGTGTCATGACCAGCTCGGCCGAAGGTGAAAAGGGATTTAGTTTTGGTTGGATTAACCATGATTTAATTGCAGCAAATAAACTAACGCCGCATTTTAATGCCTTTGGTGGCGAAGAAAGATTTTGGTTAGGACCTGAAGGTGGACAATTCTCCATTTATTTTAAACCCAATACCGAATTCAAGTTTGAAAATTGGTATGTACCGCCAAGCCTTGATACCGAAGGCTTTGATTTAATAGCAACATCCAACACGGAAGCTATTTTTAATAAAAAAATTCATTTATTAAATTATTCGGGTACCCCATTTGATTTGGAAGTAAATAGAAAAATAAAATTATTAAGTACTGATAATATTACCAATGACTTTGGTTTAAAATTAGGGGCATCAATAAAAGCAGTTGGATTTGAAACAGAAAACAAAGTAAAAAATATAGGCCAATTCGCTTGGACCAAAAATACAGGGCAATTATCCATTTGGGTTTTGAGTATGTTGCAAGCAAACGACCAGACCACAGTTTTTGTTCCTTACCAAAAAGGGGATGAAACTAAGTTAGGAAAAATTGTTACTGATGATTACTTTGGAAAATTAGATACCACAAGATTAAAAGTAAAAAATGGACACTTATTATTTAAGGCAGATGCAAAGCAAAGAAGCAAAATAGGTATTTCACCATTACGCGCAACTTCAATGGCGGCAAGTTATGATGCAGAAAATAAAGTGTTAACTATTATACGGTTTACTCTGCCAAAAGGCAAAACGGATTATGTCAATTCATTATGGCAAATGCAGGCGGAACCCTTTAAAGGCGATGCGTTAAATGCCTATACGGATGGCCCGGTGGATGGCAAACAAATGGGTAAGTTTTATGAATTAGAAGGGTCATCGCCAGCAATGGGTTTATCACCAGGCGATACCCAAACACATATGCAAAAAACGATTCACCTAAAAGGAAATGAAACAGATTTAAATGCATTAACACTAAAGTTGTTTGGCGTTCAACTTAGTGAAATTAAGTCATAGCATATAATTTTTAGATACCTATTTATTAAAACACGAAGAAGTAGATGTGTTGTATGCGGAGCTGGGGCATTGTTTTGAAATACCCCATGGCATCATGAATAGTTTATTATAAAAGCTGCGCGCAAGTCAAGAAAAACTGCAGTTACAATTGTTAAATGTAAAAAAGGAGCTATTATACATTTAAAGTACAGAGTGCTGATTTCTATTGGGACAAACGAAACTGCTAAAATTGCCGAGGCATAGGCTAAGTAAGCAGCCGAGAAATACTTAATGGCACCGCTAACTATTTACAGAATAATCTTTATCTGTTACTAGGCTAACCATTCATGAGCTAAATAAAGATATTTAAATAGTTGTGAATCAAAATAAAACAACTAATCCCCTAATTAAATTTCAAATAGGAATTGAAACAAGTTCGTTTCTGTAGGGATGTTTAATTTTTTTCTTAATCTGTATCTACTAATTTCTACCCCACGTACCGAAATACTCATCAATTGTGCAATCTCCTTAGAGGTTAAGTTCATTCTTAAATACGCAGACAATTTTAATTCATGTGCTTTAAGTGTAGGGTACTTTTCGCTTAGTTTGATCAAAAAATCGCCATGTACATTATTAAAGTGAATGGAAAATTGCTCCCATTCGTCATTTAATTTTTCTTCCTCTGATAAACTTCTTAATAATTTTTTTAGATCCACTGAATCCATAGATTCCTTCTCATTTTTATTTAAATGCTGAAGTGTTTCTTTAATTTTTAAAATGAACTCCTTTTTTTGTACCAAGTTCATGGCCGATGATGCTAACTCGGAATTTTTAAACTCAATTTCGGTTTCAAGCTTTTCATTTTTTAATTGAATCAATTCCTTTTCTGTCTTTTCTAATTCAATTTGATGCTTCAATTCTAATTCTTTTTGTTGTTCCTGATATCTATTTAAATACTTTTTCGCTTGAAGCTTATAAAATAAATATAGAAGTTGTATGTTGTCAAAGAAAGTGGACGATTTAGTTGTAGAGGGTTTCGTTGTTTAAATGTAGGATTTTTTCTTTTAAAAATAGTTGTTTTCGTCTTTTTAGGGACTGTTGTTTAATGTGTGCTCTTTTCTGTAGGATTTGTTC
>SXGR01131092.1_pt1 | contig 90649 bp, 80 predicted proteins | sample 3174711 | NCBI WGS metagenome assembly SXGR01 (sample SAMN11356860, study PRJNA531348) | freshwater metagenome | isolation source: freshwater sample F1-60 | place: China: Fuxian Lake, Yuxi | collected 2017-12-25 | reverse complement strand
GCGATCCCAAAGATGACTCCCGTCACAAACGCGACTATTGCGAGTGCTCCCCAGAGAGTCGCAGTCAGTGCCAGCGCAGCCCATTCACGCCGCGCCATCGTGACCACATCTGGCATGAACTCAGAACAAGTGCTGCCACAATACGGCCGAGCCGCCCTGCTCCGTGTCGAAGAAGTGCGCACCGAGCGAGCGGTCGAGCAGCAGCATCGCCTGCGCGCCTGTCAGCACGGGAACGGCGATCAGCACGAGCACGCTCGTCACGAGCATCATCCATGGGAAGAGCGGCATGCGCAGCAGCGTCATGCCGGGGCAGCGCATCACGAGGATCGTCGCAATGAGGTTGATGGCTGTGGTAATGCTGCCGAAACCACTCACCATGATGCCAAGGATCCAGTAGTCCGTCGAGTTTCCAGGCGAATAGGTGCGTGAGGTGAGGGGCGCGTAGGCGAACCAGCCCACATCGGGTGCTGCCGAGGTGCCGTACAGCCCCTGCGCACCGATGTACGAGTAGTAGAGCAAGAGCGCGCCAAACACGAACAGCCACAACCCAAACGCGTTCAGCCGCGGGAATGCCATGTCACGCGCCCCGACCATCAGCGGGACGAGATAATTCCCCATCCCAAGAAGGATCGGCATGCCGACGAGGAACACCATGGTCGTGCCGTGCATCGTGAACAATTGATTGAAGGTGGCGGGATCGATGAGCTGCGATCCTGCGCGTGCGAGCTGCGCTCGCATCGCTGCGGCTTCGATCCCCGCGACGAGGAAGAACAGCAATCCGAAGCCGACATACATCATGCCCAATCGCTTGTGATCCACCGAGACCACCCATGAATGCACGCGAGCGCCGAGAGTCATCGTGCTTGGCAGGGCTTCAGCATGTCCAGCGATTGCCATGGTGTTTCTCGCGTCTCTTCCGTTCAGTGCAGGGACAAAAGGTAATCGACCAACGCATCGAGTTCGGGCTCCGTCAACTGCAGGCTTGGCATGTTGCAGCCTGGCTTCAACTGCTGCGGATCCACGAGCCACGCGCGCAGCGTGTCGCGGTTCAGCGGCGCCATTCCGGCCGCAATCGTCTCGCGGCTCCCGAGATGGGTCAGGTTCGGCCCGAACGCACCCGCACTCGATCCATCGATGGCATGGCAGTTCATGCAGGCAAGACGAAGGAATACGGCGCGACCCGCGGCGGAGGACGGGTCCTCGCGCGCAGGAGCCGTCTGCGCGTGGCGCCACGACTCGAACTGCGCTTCATCCACCGCGCGGACGCGCAGCAGCATGTTGGCGTGCTGCGTCCCACAGTACTCCGCGCACTGCCCAAGGAATGTGCCCGCCTTCTCTGCCTCGAACCAAGTGTTGTTGAAGCGACCTGGAACGAGATCCGTCTTGCCGTTCAGCGCAGGAACCCACCACGAATGGATCACATCCGCCGACGCGAGCCGCAGCCAGACGGGGCGCCCCACCGGGACGACGAGTTCGTTCGCCGTCACGATCGGCGTTCCACCGTCCTCATCCGCGATGCGGTACTCCCACCACCACTGATGCCCGATCACATCCACCGCCAGTGCGCCCTCGGGTGGCTCGGTGCGCTGCACATCCTTGATGGTTCGCACCGTCGCGAGCGCCAACACAAACACAATCACGAGCGGGATGACCGTCCACGCCAATTCAATCGGATTGCTGCCGAACACTTGGACGGGTTCACCACGCTCACCGGCGCGGCGGCGATAGCGGATGATCGACCACAGAAGTACCCCCTCGACCACGATGAAGATCGCAGCGCAGATACCGACGACGAGCGCGGCCAGCGAGTGAATCTCGCGCGCCGGTGGACTCATCGGCGTCAGGATGCTGGTGCTCTGCAGTTGCGCTTCACTGGCGGGCGAACAGAGTGGCACCGCATCGACCCCGAATGCCGCACTCGCGAGCCCTGCAGCAACGATCATCGAGACGAAAGAGGCTCCTGTGGACGAACGCATGCGATCTCACCTGACGAGGTGCGCGCAGAGTAGCAGTCGCGCCTTCGGGAAGTCGCCCCACCCTCGGCGAGCTTCGCTATCCTTCCCTGCTTCCACACGCCGGCGTGGCGGAACTGGCAGACGCGATGGACTCAAAATCCATTGGGGCTCACACCTCGTGCAGGTTCGATTCCTGTCGCCGGTACTGGCGGGGCGCACGGATGCGCATCAGCCCTTTCTCAGCCCTCTCCCTGCGCGCCGCGTGAGTAGTTCGGAGACTCCTTCGTGATGTGAATGTCGTGCGGATGGTTCTCGACCACCGTGGCTGCGGTCACCCGAACGAATCGAGTCTGCGTTCGCAGCTCTTCGAGCGTCCCACACCCGCAGTATCCCATCGCGCTTCGCAGGCCACCCACCATTTGGTACACAAAGTCCGCGAGGGATCCTCGGTAGGGAACCCGCCCCTCGACTCCCTCGGGAACAAACTTCCGCGAACCGCCCTGGCTGTAGCGATCCGCGCTCCCAGCGGACATCGCACCTTCGCTGCCCATGCCGCGGTACGACTTGAATCGCCGATTGCTTTGCAGCACGAGCTCGCCGGGGCTTTCATCGAGTCCCGCAAAGAGCCCGCCCATCATGACGCTGCTTGCCCCAGCCGCGATCGCCTTCGCAATGTCGCCGGAGAGTCGAATGCCCCCGTCCGCGATCACGGGAACGCCCGCAGCCTCGGCGACGGACACTGCATTCAGAATGGCGGTGACCTGGGGAACTCCAACACCGGTGACCACGCGCGTGGTGCAGATCGAGCCAGGACCGATGCCCACCTTGATGGCGTCTGCACCAGCATCCACCAGGGCTTTCGCGCCCTCGGCCGTCGCCACATTGCCTGCAATGACCTCGATGGATCCTCGGCGCTTCTTCAGTTCGCGCACCGTTTCGATCACATTGGCACTGTGCCCATGCGCCGTGTCAACAACGATGACATCCACTTCGGCAGCGATGAGCGCCTCCGCGCGATCCAACTGCCGAACACCGATCGACGCACCCACGCGCAAACGGCCGCGATCATCGCGGCAGGCGCGCGGGAAGCGACGCGTGTTGTCGATGTCGCGCATCGTCACGAGCCCGGCGAGGCACCCCTGCGCATCCACGAGCGGCAGCTTCTCCACTCGGGCCTTGATCATGATGGACTCTGCCTCCTCGAGCGTCGTTGCGGCAGTTCCCGTGACGAGATTGCGCGAGGTCATCGTGTGCGCCACGGTGGCACTGCCCGCCTGCTTGGCAATGAACCGCATGTCGCGCCTCGTCAGGATTCCAACGAGCCTGCCGCGCCGGGTTCCATCCTCCGTCACGGGAAATCCGCTCACCCCCTGCTCGCCCATCAAGGCAAGCGCTCGCGCAATCGACTCATTCGGACTCAGCGTGACAGGGTCGACAATCACCCCGTTCTCGCTGCGCTTCACCTTGGCGACCTCTGCAGCTTGTCGCTCGGGAGACATGTTCTTGTGAATGATGCCGATACCGCCCTCCTGTGCAAGTGCGCGCGCGAGAGGCGCCTCGGTCACCGTATCCATTGGCGCCGAAACAAATGGAAGGTGGATCGAGATGCGCCGCGTGAGGCGGGTCGAGGTGTCGACTTGGTCAGGGACAACAGTGCTGAACCGAGGCAGCAGCAGGACATCATCAAAGGTGATCCCGTCCTGGACGATCTTGTGTTCCATTGGGGGATGATGCCCGATCGGACTGCAACCGTCAAGGCTACGGCGGCATCAATCCTGCTACGCTATTGAACTCCCCCACGAGAGCAAGAGACTGTGAGCGTTTCGCGAAAAGAACTCATCACACCTGTCCCGACCGATTCCCGCGGCACACAAGCTGGCGAGGGACGGAAGGCATGGAACTCATGGCTCGCGGCCATCATCAAGGTGGAGGGCAGCGATCTCATCGTGAAGGCAGGTTTGCCGCCGCGCATCCGATTCCGAGGCGCACTGAAGGATCTCACCTCCCCACCCGTCTCCGAGGACCTGATGTTCCAGGTGGCGAAGGACATCCTCGACCCGAACCAGTTGGACCACTTTCGGCGCCACGGCTCGATGGACTTCGCATTTGACTTCGATCAGGGGCGGCGATTCCGCGTGAACCTCTTCATGGCGCGCGGCAGGCCCGCCGTTGCCGCTCGACTCATCACGAGCCGCATCAAGACCTTCGAGGAACTCGGGCTGCGAGCAAGCCTCGGGGACATCTCGATGGCCGCCCAGGGACTCATCCTGTTTTCCGGCGTCACGGGTTCCGGCAAGAGCACCTCGATTGCTGCGATGCTCCAGTACGTCAATGAACGCAAGAAGGTGCACATCGTGACGATCGAGGATCCGATCGAATACATCTTCACCGATGTGAAAGCCACGATCAATCAGCGCGAGATCGGCATCGACTGCACGAACTTCGACGATGCGCTCCGTGCGCTCGTGCGAGAGAACCCAGACATCTGTCTCGTCGGCGAAATGCGCGACTATGAGACGTTCGAGGCGGCGGTGCGCGCAGCGGAGACGGGGCATCTCGTGTTCGGGACGATCCACGCCTCGAGCGCTTGGCAGACCTTCGGACGAATCTACGACCTCTTCCCCGAAAGTGAACGCAACCAGATCCGCAAGTTGCTCGCCTACAACCTGCGCGCGATCATCTATCAGAAGTTGCTGCCCACGCTGAAGCCCGAGATTGCGCGCGTTCCGGCTCTCGAGATCCTGCTCAATACGCCGATCGTGCAGAAGTACATCCTCGATGCGCGCGAGGGAGATCTCCTCGACATCATCAAGGCTGGAAAGGATGAGGGCATGATCGACTACACCTCGGCACTCGTGGAACTCGTGGAGAGCGAAATGGTGCACCAGCGTGTGGCGATCGAGTCCACGCCGCGTCCAGAAGAACTCCAGATGCGCCTCAAGGGAATCACCTGACAGGGAATCACCTGACGGACGCCCTAGCACCATACGACCGACTCGCCGTGCAACCTTCTGTCCACTATCTGATTTCCATCTACAAGCCACTGCTGCTGTTCGCGGCGACAGTCCCGTTTGCATGGGTGATCTCCACCGTGGTGGAACAGGATGCGCGGCGCCGGCGTTTCATGCCGGATGTCTGGGCTGGAATCAACATCGTGACACTGGTCGGCGGCGTGGCGTGCGTGCTGTTGCTGCCTTGGTTCTGGTTGGGGTTCCCCCTGATGCTGCTGCTGTTCTGTGGCGCACTCTTCGGCTACTGGAAGTACCGCGATGGACGCCTCCCACCAGCCGAACACTTTGACCTGCTCGCGGGGAAGTGGGCGCAGGCCAGTGCGGCCCGCAAGGCCCGCAAGGCGCTCGGTGAAGTCACCGTGGTGTTTCAAGATGGCAAGGGCAATCGACTGCAGCCGCCATCAAAAGAGGATCCCATGCTGCCAGTGCATCTCGGCGCTGAACAGTTGGTGGTCCCCGCACTGCCGATGCGCGCGTCGAGGGTCGAGTTGGTTCCGAGCCCGCAGGGGCACATCGTGGTTCGAGTGGTCGACACGATCCGCAGCAAAGTCTCCACGCTGCCAGCGGCAGAGTCGGAGAAGGTGATCGAGTACCTGAAGAAGGCGGCTGGTCTCGACACGAAGGAACGCCGCAAACGCCAAATCGCGACACTTGGCATGCGCGCAGGCGAGAGCGTTCAGACATTCCGCCTCACGGCATGGGGAGCATCCGCGGGGCAGTCGCTGCGCATCGAGCACGATCGGGAGAAACAACTGACCAAGGCGCTCGATGAGGTCGGGTTCCTGCCGATGCAGTTGCAGGCGCTGCGAGAAGCAACGGACAAGATCGCTGGCGGTGTGGTGATCGTTGCCGTTCCGCCAGGTCAGGGCTTGACGACGCTCGGTCTTGCCCTCCTGCAACGACATGATCCGTACACGATGGACATCAAGACCGTGGAGAAGATGGTCGAGCGGAAACTGGAAGGGATCACGCACAATGAGTGGTCCCTCGGGGTGGATGGCGCGGATTACGCGACGACCGTGCAAACGGTTGTTCGGCGCGGACCGAACGTGCTCCTCGTGTCCGACCTGGCAGAACAGGGTGTCGCGCCAGTCCTGGTCAATCCCAACAGCGCGAACACGATCTTCTATGCACTGGTGCCCGCCGAGAGCGGAGCAGCGGCTCTGGCGATGTATCTGAAGAACGCGGGCGATGCTGGCGCCGCCGCAAAGGCCCTGCGCGCCATCGTGGCTGGTCGCGCGCTGCGTCTGCTGTGCAACCAGTGCCGACAGCCCTTCGAAGCAACGGCAGATCAGGCCAAGCGACTCGGAGCTCCCGCCGGGAAGACGCTGACGCTCTACAAGATGGGCGGACAGATTCAGGTCAAGAACCAGATCGTGCCCTGCCCCGCCTGCCAGGCAACAGGGTTCGTCGGAGTGCAAGGTGCGTATGAAGTCCTGCGACCCGATGCGCGGGCCATCGAACTGATGACAACGGGCGATGTTGTGAACGCCTACCAGCAGATGCGCCGCGCGCATCGCGCTCCGAGCGCGCAGGAAGCCGCCCTGTTCAAGGTGCGCTCGGGCGAGACAAGCCTCGAGGAAGTTGCTCGCGTATTCGCCCCGCGGACCGCTGCCGCAAAGCCGCCCGCGAAGGCAACAACCCAGGCGTCGACCAAGGCGTCTACTCAGGGAGGAAAATCGTGATTCTGAATGTGCTCGTCGTCGCAGCGATCGGGTTCATCGCCTACTGGTGGATGAGTCAAGGCGCCCTGAGCGCGATCTTGCACTGCGTGTGCGTGATGGTCGCAGGTGCCCTGGCGTTCGCGCTCTGGGAGCCGATCGTGGTGAACTACCTGCTGACTGGCGGGGCATTTGATAACTATGCGTGGGGCATGACGCTTAGCCTGGTGTTTGCAGTCCTGCTGTTGGTGCTGCGGGTTGCAAGTGACAAACTGGTTCCCTTTGACATCCCGCTCCAGAAGTACGCGAACATGGCAATCGGTGCAGGAGCGGGTATCGCGTCAGGCGTTCTGACAGTGGGCATCTTGCTGATCGCATGCGGGTTCATCCAAGGGCCCGTCGACTTGTTCGAGTTCACCGGATACGCGCGCGATCCGAAGAATCAGGGGCAACCCGCCCAACTCGCCAAGCTCTGGGTGGATGCACCGCGATACACCGAATCGTTCTTCGCCAGCGTCTCGCGCGGCGGACTCTCGCCTGGCCGCGGCTCGTTCGCGACGAATCAACCTGGACTGGCACAGATGGCCCTCAGCCTGCACAAGGACACCTTCAAGAAGGGCGATGCACGAACCACGATTCCGCCAGAGTCCGTGACTGGGCTTGAACTCGTCTTCGATCCAACCGGCGGAAGCAACGGTTCTGGTGTCTATGCAGTGCGGTTCACGGTGGACACGAAGGCATTCGATCAGGGGCAGTTCATCCTTTCCGCGGCGCAGGCTCGCTTGGCGGATGCATCGTCGAACCCGCGAGTGATGTTCCCGCGGCAGTTCAACCAACCGATGGAAGATGGGTCCACGCGCACCTACTCCTTCGAAGACACCGGCAACTTTGCGACCACTCCGCCCGGGCAACAGTCTGGCACATTTGTTCTCCTCTTTGATGCGCCCAAGAGTGGACCAGCGAGTGGCAGTTCGCCCAGAGGCGAGATGAACTTCTTCCTCAAGGGCCTTCGTTTCTCCTTCAAACAGTTTCCCATCGAGTCTGGAGGCGTCGCTCGACTGACGGGCAGCGACGCAGGTTTGACGGCGCCGGCATTCGATGTCACGAAGGAAGATGGCGGATTCGTCTTCGATGCGCAGGATCTTGTCGCTGTCATCAACACGCTGCGTCCCGTGTCACTGAGCACGAACGATGTGAAGTCCCTGCAGTTCAAGACAACCGACGGCGGCAACTTCATCTCGGGGGGAACCAGCACATTCCCCAAAGGTGCATCCGTCACGATTTCGCGGAACTTGGTCGTGAAGGGGTTCCTGTGCCAACCGGGCACCACCATCGTCATGGTGGATGTCTCGCGTGGCAAGGAGCGCGGAATGGACATTTGGGGCGATCGAAGTCCCAAGGTCAAGGAGATCCTCAGCAGCGCCCCCCTCGAGTTGGTGGACAAGCGCGGGAAGGGTTTCCGACCCGTGGGCTACGTTTGGGAGCGACTGTCCGATGTCGAGATCAGCTTTGAACCGACGAAACCATTTGCCACCGTGGACGCGCTCCCCTCGCAACCAAGTTCAGGGGAAAACACCCTTCGGCTGGTTTTTATTGTGCCACTTGGGTCTGAGATCGTTGGGCTGCGGGTTGGCAAGATTTCCGTAGCTCGTTGCAGTCTGAAGGCGGGGGAAGCCCGCGCCGACTACTGACCGATTTCGGCATCGATCCTGCCCATCTCCCCCAAAGCAGGTGCCCCCATGTCCCCGTGCCCCCAAGAATTGTCTCAATTCGGGACAAATTTCACCCGGAGCAGCCCCCGGCTCGGCTACCGGGCGAAACCGGGTCGCCTCGAAGTCCGCTGATCAGCGTGCGGTAGCGAGTCTCCCATACCGACTACCGATGACCTTTTTTTGAATAATGGAACCCCTGACTTGCCGAGCATTGCTTCCTCGTTAAGTTATTGTCAGTGGCGAGGTCGTTCCCTCGCTCGTGGGTTTTCAGTGAGGTGTTCGGACGCATGATGCGGAAGTCACCGAAGTTGAATGTCCAAGACGTATGACGAAGGTTGGTTCTCGCGAACACCAAATTTGGAGAAAGATCAAATGATGCACGATCGAACACTGTGGACACTGGTTGGAACGCTGGCAACATGTACGGCAGCCATTGCTCAGGCTCAAGGAGGCGCCTCGTGCGCAGCGGCTCAGGCTGCAATCGTCGGCGACAATGCCTACAACAATGCCGGAGCCACCGTGGACGTCGACTACGCGGGGTTGTGCGACATGGGCCAGTTCGGCACGGACACCAACTTCAACACGGTTTGGTTTGTTTGGACTGCAACCGCAACTGATGTTTTCACGCTCTCAACCTGCAATACGGCTGGAGGAATCGACACACGGCTGTCGGTCCAGACGGGCTGCACCGCGGACACAGTGATCGCGTGCAACGACGATGGAGCGGGCTGTGCGAACTTTTCGAGCAAACTGACATTCTCGGCATCCCAAGGCACTGCGTACTACATCGCCGTCGGCGTGTACAGCGCTACGACCGCAGGCGGTGCTGGAACGATGGCCCTGACACAAGGCGACGGCGGTGGCGGTGGCGGCGGCGGCGGCGACTGCTGCGTTGCCAACCCCGGCACGACCTGCTGCTCGGACCAGACTTGCTGCGATACGGTTTGCGCAGCAGATCCGTTCTGCTGCAATACTGAGTGGGATCAGTTCTGCGCCGACGCAGCCGTCGAACTCTGCCCGGCATGTAACGGCGGCGGCGGCGGCGGCGGATGTGGCTCGGGTGGGGACTGCTGCGCTGCCAACCCCGGCACGACCGGCTGCTCGGACCAGACTTGCTGCGATACGGTTTGCGCAGCAGATCCGTTCTGCTGCAATACTGAGTGGGATCAGATCTGCGCCAACCAGGCTGCGACTTTGTGCGAGGCGTGCGGCGCCGGCAGCTGCGATATCCCCGCGGGCTCGCAGGTGGAGCAAGAGGTGTGCGGTGATGACTCGAACGGCGGTTGCAACGGTGGCGGCGCGAACGAGCCACTGAATTCGCTCAACGGTTCCGTCTCTGGCACCTTCTGGGCGAGCGCCTCGCTGCGCGATACGGACTGGTATACATTCTCTGTCGCAAGCGGTACGGAGTTGACGCTGAGTCTCTTCAGCAACCTCCCGTCGTTCTGCGCGATCGTCGAGAATCCAGGCTGCACCATCGTGGGCTCCGCCAGCACGGGCAACTGCCCAAGCACCCTGACCGCTTGCCTCGGGCCTGGCGACTACTACGTGGTGTGCTTGCCCAGTCAGTTCTCGGAGTTCCCCTGCGGGTTCTCCCTTGGCAACGAGTACACGATCACTGTTGCATCCACTTCGTGCGATTTCACTCCGCCCGCGGGCGACACCTGCGACGCTCCAGTGGTGGCAACGATCGGCAGCAATGCCTTCGATAACACCACGGCGAGCACGCAGTTTGGAGATCCAACATGTGGTTTCCAAGGCACGCCCTTCACGAAGGATGTGTTCTATTCGTTCACGGTCACCGCGGAGGATGACTACACCTTTGAAACCTGCACAGCAGGCACCATGGACACGGGAATCGAAGTCTGGGACGGCTGTCCCGATGCTGGCGGCTCGCTGCTGGCGTGCAATGACGATGGCCCAGGCTGTCCGAACTTCTCGTCGCAGTTGAGCACATTCCTGAGCGTGGGCACCTACATCATCCGTGTGGGTGGTTGGGGTGGCGACACGGGCGCTTCAGTGCTCGAGATTTCTCAGGGTGCTCCAGTTGGTCCTGAGAACGACAACTGCAGCGATGCAATCGCTGCGATTGTTGGCACGAATGAGTTCAGCACCACTGGCTCAACGACGGACGGGCCAAACCCGACCGACGCGTCCTGCGGTGCATTTGGAGCCGCCTTCAACAACGATGTTTGGTTCGATTTCGCGGCCCCTGCAACATCGACCTTCAAGGTTTCGCTGTGCGGAGGCGCGACATTCGACACCCGCGTGGACATCTACGCTGACTGCAACTTTGGCGTGCCCGTTGCCTGCAACGACGACTCCTGCGATTTGGTTTCCGAGGTGAGCTTCGCGGCTACATCCGGGACCACCTACAAGATTCGTATCGGTGCGTATGGCGCGGCAACCTTCGGCAGCGGCACCTTCGTCATCACGGACGAGGGCGGCGGCGGCGGTGGTGGCGGCGGGCAAGGACTCACCTGCGGCAATCCGCTCACCCTGGTTGATGGCGACAATGCGTTCTCCCGCACGGGAGCCACGGTCGACCTTGACTACGCGGGGCTCTGCGACATGGGGCCGTTTGGCACGGACACCAACTTCAATTGCGTGTTCTTTGTCTTCTCGCCCGCGCAGAGCGGTCTCTACACGTTCTCGACATGCAACACGGCAAATCATGACACACGGCTGTCGATCCAGACATCGTGCGATCTGAGCACCGTGGTTGCGTGCAATGACGATGGGACTGGCTGCGCTGGTTTCACCTCCATCATGGAAGCTGAACTTGCCTGCGGAGTGGACTACATCGTGGCGGTGGGCGGATACTCCGCCACAACCGCGCTCGGTACAGGCACGCTCAATGTGTCCGTTGCAGGTGGACAGCCGTGTGCTCCTGCATGCCCGGCAGACCTCGACAACAATGGTGCTGTGGGTGGCAGCGATCTCACGATTCTGCTTGGAGCCTGGGGCACGGCTGGCGCCGACCTGGACGCCGACGGGACGACGGGAGGCTCCGACCTCACGATCATGCTCGGCGCGTGGGGCGACTGCCAGTAAGTTCCACTGACGAAATCGGACTTGAAGTCACACCCCCTCGGCGCCTTTGGCCGAGGGGGTTTTTCTTTGCGCTTGCGAATCTCCCGCCTTGAGATTGCATTGAATGCGGCTAAAGTGCATGCTTCGCCGAAAGGTCTGCCATGAGCCGCGTGACACGCCATCCGTTCGTCCAGCGTGTTGCACGCTTTGCTCGGTCCGTGCGCTCGCTGTCCCCGCGTGTTTTGGGGTGTGCCTTGGCGGTCTCGTTCGCCTCAGCAGCGTCTGCGCAGACTTGTCCAGACGGAGCGACCGGAAACTGCTTCACCGCGCATGCTCCACCGGGATGCCAAGATCCGATCTGCTGCGCTTCCGTCTGCCAAATCGATTCATTCTGCTGCACCACCACATGGGATGGGCAGTGCGCCGCGGTCGCCGGATCGGTGTGCCAACCCCCCCCACCCGTGAACTGTGGCGCGTCGGGACTTGGAGACTGCTTCGCTGTGCATGGTGCGCCCGGCTGCAATCTTCCATCGTGCTGCAGCAACGTGTGCGAGTTGTTGCCCACCTGTTGCTCCGTGACCTGGGACGCGCAGTGCGTCAGCGCGGCCTACCAGCTTTGCCCGCCCGTGTGCGTGCCGCAGTGCCCCGGCAACTCGAACACGGAAACGGAAGACTGCGACACGGTCGGGTTTGGAAATGACCCTTGCCCGCAGGGCTCTGCTGCCGCCGAGTTGCAAAGCCTGATCTCCAACAAGGCGATGTGCGGCAGCATCAAGTTCGTCTCCGCGGCAGGTTCGACGGTTGGCGTTCCAGAGCGGGATGCCTTCCGCATCACACTGCCAGACCCAGATGGGAACGGACAGGCCCGCGTCTCGCTCAGTCTGGTTGCCGAGCGCGGAACAGCAGACTCCGGTACGAGCCCGCTCTTTGTGGCGCTCATCAGGAATGCGTGTGATGGGCTCCAAACAGCCACGCTCCACGCGCAAGTGATCGATTGTCAGGCAGCCTTTGTGCAAGGTTGCGTCCCTGCCGGAGAGTGGCTTGCCGTGGTAGCCCGCGGAACCTTCCCAACCTCCGAGACCTATCCATTCAACTGTCTCAACGGTGTTCAGTCCTATGTGCTCACCGCCTCATGGAACGATCAGTGCGGCAGCGCGTGTGGAACAAGTGGCAACTGCTACGCCGTCCATTTGACGCCGGGATGCTCCGATTCCGCGTGCTGCAGCGCCGTGTGCCAAGTGCAACCGGACTGCTGCACCGACTCGTGGGACCAAGCCTGCGTCACCGCGGCCCTGACCGTCTGTGCTCCACCCGTGCCAACCAATGACAACTGTGCGGGCGCGATCCCCTTGGGACTTGGATCAACCGATTTTACCCTCGTCACCGCAACCCCTTCCGCGTTGGCCGCGCCGGAAACCTGCCTTGCGAGTGGACTGACGCTCGGGCAGGATGTGTGGTATCGACTCCGTGGACTGCGCGGTGATGTTTCGGTGCGGACATGCGGGCTTGGCAACTTCGATTCCGCACTTGTCCTCTATGACGCCGCGTGCCCAACGAGTGCTCTTGCAGCACTGGCATGCAACGATGGCAATCCTGCGTGTTCGCAGAATCCTGCGAGTGCTGAACTCTCCTTCGTGGCCGTCTGCGGCACGGAGTATCTCTTGCGGCTCGCCGCGGTTGGAACCGCAAAGGGAGGCGGCACGCTGACCATCAGTGCGACGCTTCCAGCATGTGCCGCCTGTGCTGCGGACCTCAACGGCGACTTCCAAGTCAATGGCACGGATCTGACGACACTCTTGTCGGCGTGGGGCTCCTCAGCGGGTGCAGACATCAATGGCGACGGAGTCGTGAGCGGCACAGACCTGACGGTTCTGCTTTCGTCTTGGGGCGCGTGTCCCTGAAGCCGATCTCACTCTGCCGGGGATTCTTCGAGCCATTGCTTCAACGCGCGACGAATGATCTTGCCGGTCGGGTTGCGCGGGAGCGGGTCGAGGTGCCGGATCTCACGCGGCACCTTGAACTGCGGCAAGGACTCGCGGCACCAGGCTCGAAGTGCTGCGGCGTCGAATGACTCTCCCTCCTTGCACTCCACGAATGCGATGGGCACTTCGCCGCGCGATGGATCCGCTGCGCCGATGCAGGCGCTTGCCTTGACCGACGGGTGCCGATCGAGAACCTCTTCAATCTCGCGCGGGAAAACATTCTCGCCGCCGATGATCAACATTTCCTTCAGCCGCCCCGTGATGAAGAGATGTCCATCCGAATCGATGCGGCCGATATCTCCCGTCCTGAAGAATCCTTCGCTGTCGAAGACGGAGGCAGTCTCGTCCGCGAGTTTCCAGTAGCCCTGCATCACATTCGGTCCCTTGATGCGGATCTCGCCCTCGCCGCTCGCGGTCACATCCGACCCGTCCGCCGCCACGATGCGCTGCTGAACGCCATCGAGCGCGCGGCCAACACTGCGCTCGCGCCATTCCTCGGGCAAGCACCAGTTGCAGACAGGTGCGGTTTCCGTGAGCCCGAACCCTTCACAGATTCGTTTGCCGAACCGTGCGTGGAACCCCTCTGCCACAGCGTTCGGCAACGGCTCGCCGCCACTGACGACAAACCGGAGTGAACCGAGATCTTCGGCTGCGGCGTCCTTGACCGTTCGAAGTGCTCCGTACATCGAGGGAATCGCGACGATGACGGATGGACGATGGCTGCGCGCGAGTTCGAAGATTCGCTTGGGAACGAAGCGCGAGGAGTACACCACCTTGCACCCAAGCGCGAGCGGGAGCAGCGTCATGACGGTCACGCCCATGGAATGAAACTGTGGCAGTACACCCAGCAGGACATCCTGCGGAGTGAATCGCGCGCGCGCGATGATCTGCGAAATGTTGGCGGCGAAGTTGCCCGCTGTCAGCATCACGCCCTTGGGCTTCCCGCTCGTGCCCGATGTGTACAGCAGCATTGCCAGCCGATCCGATGGCATGTGGCGCGATCGCCGAATGGGCGGCAGACCGCCAAAGGAGAGTTTTTCCAGTTGCAACGGCTGCACGCCACTTGGAAGCCCACCCACGAAGTCGAGCATCGGTCCCACGGTGACGCACAGATCAAGCTCCGCGTCGCGGCACACGTGCTCAAGGTCGGCCCGCGAGAGCAGGTAGTTCACAGGCACGGCTGTCCTGCCGAGCGACCACACAGCCATCAGTGCGGCTGGAAACAGCCCAGAGGTCGGCACCATGATGCCTACGCGCTCGCGGGTGGAGAGGCGTTCGACCTGCCGCGCGATGTGCCACGCGACTACCTGCAGTTCAAAGGCGCGCCACGTTCGCTGGTCATCCACGATCGCCTGACGGAAGGGCCGGCAAAGGATGTTCCACTGGATTTGTCTGAGCAGGTTCATGCTTGTGGCGATTCGACTGGTCACTACGATATCCGTGTGCACGGACGCACCCCCCCTCTCCATTCTTCTCGTGGTGCATTCGATTGCGTACGGCTTGCCACACGCCTGGTGATGGCAACCATCGCCTCCTGCCTTGTCAGCGTTGCATGCGAAACCACTCCGCCGGCAAACAGTTTCTCGGCGGCCGTGTCGCGCTATGAGGAGGGCCGTTACGAGATGGCGCTCTCGGACGGGCAGGCCGCCGCCCGAAGTGATGATTCGACGCTGGCATCACAGGGCGCGCTCGTGGCGGGCATGAGTGCGTTCAAGCTGGGGCAGTTGGATTTGGCAGAGCGCCTTGCGCAGAAAGCATGCGATTCGCCTCAGCAAGAGACGGCTGGAGCTGGCTGGGTGCTCCTCGGCGACATTCGGTTGTCGCAGCGGCGAGCGGGCGATGCTGCAGTGTGTTTCGACAAGGCGGCTTCGCGACTGGAGGGAGCGGATTCGGCTCGCGCACGCGAGTGTGCTGAACGCGCGCGCGCCGTCGGCGCTCGTGCGTCGGGCACGGCGGGTGCGACGGTGCCGCCGGATGTCGTCGCAGGCAAGGTGGTCGAGAGCGATGATGGCGAAACAACGGTACCCGCTCCTCTGTGGGTGCAATCGAACGCAAAGGCATCTGCCGCTGCTGCGCCGAAGGCGCCTGCGAAGGCAACTGTGCCGACGACGCCTTCGGTGGCTCGACGCGAATACACCATCCGTGCCGGGAGCTATCAGTCCGCTGATGCAGCGCGCAAGCGCGTCGATGCGCTCGCGGGCGATCTCAAGCGAGCGAAGGCGCCTGCCGCGCGCGTGGACAGGATCACGACCGTGCAAGGCGACGCACTCTTCGCTGTGCGGATCGGATCGTGGGGAACGCGGGCCGATGCAGAGCGCGCCATGAACTCGATTGGTCGGCGCGATCTGATGGTGGGTGCAATCACGCCGGATTGACGAAGAGGTCGAGGGCCACCTCACTCGACGAGTCCCAACTCGTTAGCCCTCGCTGTTCATCAGGAATGTGGCGGTGTGGGCGAAGTACTGCCGCATCACGCTGCGGTCCGGCTCGGGGATGGCGGCGTCCTCGAGTGCGCCTTCCATCGCCGACACCCACGCGTTGCGCTCTGCAAGCCCGATGGAATAGGGCGAGTGGCGCATGCGCAGTCTCGGATGCCCCTTGCGTTCGCTGTAGGTGGTTGGCCCGCCGAAGTACTGGATCAGGAACTCCGCCTGATTTCGGATGGGCTCCTCCAGATCGGCCGGGAAGATCGGTCGAAGCAGGGAATCCCGCTCGATACGACCGTAGAACGCCCGCGCAATTCGCCAGAATGCATCTGATCCCAGCCGTTCATACAGCGCGTGCGGGTGCAATGGCGCATCCGATGCGCCTGATGTTGATTCCGATCCCATGCGTTTATCCTAGGAGAGTGTGGAACCGGACCGCCATCCTGATCACGATGTGTCTGTGCGTTCAGCCGACTGCCGCTGCGATGGCAGGAGCACCGCCCATTCCACCATCACTGCTTCGCCCGCTGCCATCGAGCGGTGCCGTACCGATGGCCGTGGACCCCTCCGTCCTGCAGCCGAACGATGGAAGTGATGGTCAGTCCTATGAACGGTCCGCGAAGGACTTCATCCGAACTCGTTTCGGATCACGGCGCGGATTGATCCGCTCGACCAACCTGCAGCAGTTTTCCAAGTGGACCGTCCCCGCGTCGTGGCAAGCGCTGTGGGAGGCGATGCAGGATCAGCAGGACGATGTGAAGCTCGCGTTCCTCGATCACCTCGCGACGCAAGGCGATCTGGGTGAGGCAATGCTCGCCAAGGTCGCGATCAAGTCGAACGACACGGCGATTCGCCATGAGGCGTCGCGGCGCATTCGGCGCCCCGCGTGTGATGCAGTGGTTGCCATCATCGACTTGGGATTGCGGGACAAACGACATGTGGTGGCCAATCAGGCTGGGCTTCTTGCAGGAAAGGTCGATGCATTCGCAGTCATTCCATCGCTGATCTTTGCCCAAGCCACCGCCGATGAGAAGAAGAACGATGGTGATCTTGCATGGATCGCCATTGGCTCACAGATCAGTTATGTCGCGAATGTTCAGGCGGTCGTCGGAGATGGCGCGGCGGCGTTCACGCCTGTCATCGGGAATCTGCAGACGGGCGTCTTGATGCGGGTACAGGATGCGATGGTCTACAACTACCGATCGGATGTGCACCAGTCGCTCGTCACACTGACGACGCGCGACTTTGGTCAGTCCACGGCGGACATGGCCTGGGACATCAAGCGCTGGTGGCGCTGGTTCAACGAGGTCTATGTTCCGTTTCAACAGGCGCGTGCCGCGGCAGCTGCGGCCTCGACGACCGTGCCTGCACCCCCGACGCCGCCTGCGACCGCGGACACGGCGCCCGCGAGCGACAAGTAATCCTGCGGCGTGTTGTATGCCTGCGCGCTCACGCGCACATGCCACCGACCGCCCCAGTCGATGACAGGGACTTCGATGCGGTTCGTGGCGTAAAGGTGCGCTTGAAAATCGCTTGCTGATGTGAACGCCCTCTGGCACTCCAGAGGCGCAGGTACCGTTGCCATCGAACCCAGCATGGAGCCATCGGGGGGCGAGATCGGCTCCACCTGCCACGCCTGACACAGCATCTGCTGGGCCCATCGCGCGAGGGCGATGTTGCGCCGCGCGAGCGATGAAGCGGTGGGGCCACCCGAAGCGATGAAGTCGAGTGCCGCCGGAATGGAAAGCCACGCTGAAAAGTCGCGAGTCCCCTGCCAGTCTGCTTCCAGTGCGAGTCCTTTGCCATGTTGGTGGCTCGTGGTTTCTGGGTGGGTCCGGGACAGGACACGCTTGTTGGCAACGAGGAACGCGCAGCCACGCGGCGCACACACCCACTTGTGGAGATTGCCGGTGTACCAGTCACAGTCCATGGAGTCGACATCGACATCGAACATTCCCGGCGCGTGTGCTCCATCCACCAAGCACAGCACACTCTTGGCACGACAGTCCGCGGCGATCTCCGCCGCCGGGAATCGCAGCGCCGTCGGACTTGTGACATGGTCGACGATCACCAACCGAGTGCGGGGGTTGATTGCACTTCGGAATCGTTCGCGAACTTCATCGGGTCCCCGCAGCGGAAGCGGGATGTCCACAACAACGAGTGTGCATCCGAATCGTTCGCACTGAGCCTGTACGGCTTGACGCACCGCGTTGTATCCATGGTTGGAGACGATGATCTGATCGCCCTTGCGCCAATCGATGCTGCGAAGGACGGACCCAACCCCCGCGGTGGCATTCGTGACAAGCCCCAGTCGGTCGGGATGGGTTCCAAGGAATGCGGCAAGCCGATGACGAACCTGCAGAAGCCGTTCCGGCATCTTCCTTGCCAACATTTCCACCGGTTGCGCCTCGATCTCCTCCATCAACCCCCGCTGCACGGTCGCCACGGCGGTTGGAACCGCCCCAAACGAACCGTGGTTCAGGAAACAGATGTCCCCTGCCAACTTGAAGGAGCCCGCGAGAGGGCTTGCAAACGCGCCTGTGGGCTGATGCTGGAAGGGTGAATCCAGAGGCACAGAAAAATCCTAATGAAAAACAGCCCGAAAACCCTCCCACGACCAATACCAAACATATACCTTACGAAATGTGGGGCGAACAAACCCCTACCGCCGATAGCGTCCTTCATGGTCACCCAGCCCGCCCATATGAATAGCCCCGTCCGAAACCCAGTTGCGTCTGAGCTGAGGAGGCCGCTCCCACGCGTGACCCCGAGTAGCGCGGCGTCCGCCTCGCGCTCGTTTCACGACTCGTTTCATGATCTGGGCGACCCGTTGGTCTGCACGGGCCCGGGAGGTGACTTTGTCACTCGCGTTGTCAGCGATGATGACGGGAACCTGCTGGCCCTCCGCCTGCCATGTGCGGGGCATTTGCCCGCGTCGACTCATCCACTCATCCAGCAGCCGCTCGATTGGCTCGAGCGGCTCCTTGGACTGGACGGTCGTTGGTCCGCGCACAGCGTTCAAGAGCCAGCGGAAGTGGAACCTCCAACCATCTTTGGACCTTCCGATACACGCTCGCAACGAACTGCTTCGACCCTTTCGGGCACCGATCAGGGCGTCTATGCCTATTGCCGCACCCCAGCATCGGTGAACGCCCCACATCATTCACCAAGCCATCCGTCCGTCAGGGACTTCTCCCCACCCACCACTCCGTTGATTGCAGCCGCCACCGCGGCAGAAAGACCAGAGGAGACCGATGAATCTCACTCCAAAGCAGATGCGGATCTTCCAGTTTGTTCGCCAGTACCGAATGGCGAACGGTTACTCGCCAACGCTTCAGGAGATCGCAGACGAACTGCAAGTCAGCAAGGTCACCGTGTTCGAACATGTCGAGGCGCTCATCGACAAGGGAGCGCTCCGACGGGACGCGAACAAGGCTCGCTCTTTGTCTGAAGTGGAAGACGCCGTGCCGCCCGATGAGGCGGAAGGGCTTGCCTTCCCACTGCTCGGTCGCATCGCCGCAGGCATGCCGATCGAGCGCTGTGCACAGGATGAAAAGATCCAGCTCGAGGAGATCTTCGGTCCATCCACTGCGCGTCGCGGCGAGATGTTTGCCCTCCAAGTGGAAGGAGAATCCATGCGAGATGAGGGGATATTGCCTGGCGACTATGTCATTGTGGAACGCCGTTCCACTGCGCGAAATGGCGAGCGAGTCGTGGCACTCCTCGAGGATGGCGAAACGACGCTCAAGACCTACTTCAAGCAGAAAGATGGGTCGATCCGTCTGCAACCTGCCAACGAGGCGTTTGAGCCGATCATCGTTCGGGAATGCACGATCCAGGGGGTCGTCGTTGGCGTTCTGAGGCGCTACTGACAGGACAATCACTGGCGAGACGATGACTGGCTAGGCAGATTGGCTTGGGACACTGCCTTGGCCGATTGGTGGGCGCTGCGCCAGTCCAGCAGCAAGTTCGCGTGTGAAGTGGATGGCAGCAGCTGCAGGGTCTTCCGCCGACTCCATCCGCCGAACGATCGCACTGCCGACAATCGCCCCATCGGCGCTCGCAGTGACGGTGGACACATGCGCAGCGTTCGAGATGCCAAACCCTGCCGCAATCGGCAGCGATGTGTGCTTGCGAAGCCGGGCGACGGATGCCTCCACTTCAGGTGCGGCACTCTGCTCGCCCGTCAGACCCGCACGCGCGAGCAGGTACACAAACTGGCGGCAGTGGCGAACAATCTCTCGGATTCGATCATCGCTGCTACCCGGCGCAACGAGCAGTCCAAGCGCAAGGTGATGTCGATCGCACACATCGGCCACGGCTCCTGCATCCGCCACATCGATGTCAGGAAGGATCACGCCGTCGAGACCGCTCTTGGCTGCCTCGGCGAGAAAGGTCGTTGCACCGATTCTCGACACGATCGACCAACTGACCATGGCAATCACTCCTCCATCGGTGTGCGCCCGCGCAGCAGCAACCATGGCAAGGGCAGCACTCGGAGTCACACCAGCTTGAAGCGCTTGGTGCATGCTTGCGGCGATGACTGGCCCGTCGGCAATCGGATCGCTGAACGGGATGCCGAGCTCGACGATGGCTGCGCCAGCCTTGTGCATTCCAACGATTGCCGCAGCCGTGGCATCGCGTGAGGGGTGCCCTGCCGTGATGAACGGCATCAGCGCCGTTCGCCCATCGCGCCGCAGCCGATGAAAAATGTCTGCAATGCGCCCGCTCACGCTGCGCAGGGTACGCATCCGAGGCTGGACGAGCGCCACGCGTGGAAGATGCGCGCACAGGCAACCAAATCCCCTGCGCACAAAGGTGCTGAAGTGGGGCGGCCGGGATTCGAACCCGGGTCACTCCGATTATGAGTCGGGGGCTCTGGACCGCTGAGCTACCACCCCACCTGCGAGACTACCTCCCAGACGCGATTACGACCGATTTCCGCACCAGACGACTGCGCCTGTGGTCTTTCCGAACTCCTGACTTGCCCGCCGCTCATTTCGCTGCCACAATAGGAAGTCGTGCTCGCAATGATGCATCCACTTCTCATCACATTGCTTCTGATGGCGGCAGCCATGGGCTGCCCGGTGGCTGCGTCGGTGACCCACTGCATGATGCAGACGCGCGAGGTCCTTTCGGATTCCATTCGTGAACGGGTGGACTCTCGCGCCACTGCCACACGGCATGGCGCTCCGAGAATCCTGGGCTTCGTGTCTGCAGCTGCCATTGCGTTGGGTCGGAATCAATCCGAAGAGCCCACCACGCGGCACATGCCGCTGCTGATGTTCGCTGGCAACCCCCCGCCGATGGGCGCTTGATCCGACGGGCGCACTGCGCCTGCCGTGACCGCGTTCTTCTTGGACTCGGACCCTGATGGCTCTGAGTTCCCCCGTCACACTTTGTTCCTCTCCGAGCTCACCATGCCCATTCCAGTCATCGATTTCATCGTTCGCAAGACCTTCGGCACCCAGAACCAGCGCATGGTGCGGCGCTACCTGCGCATCGTCGATCAGGTGAACGCACTCGAGCAGCGATACGCAGCATGTTCAGATGCCGAGCTTCGTGTCATGACGGAGACGTTCCGCGCACGGATCGACGGCGGCGAGAAGTTGCTGGCCTTGCTGCCGGAGATCTTCGCCTGCGCGCGCGAGGCGATGGACCGTGCCGTCGGCATCCGCAACATTTTCAACCCTGCCGTCGGCTTTGACCCCAACCAGTTGCCGGATGCAGCCCGCTCGGACTATCTGACGACGCGTGCATGCATGGAAGCAACGTCTCCACGAGAACCTGTGGGGGATCTGCTCGGCTGCACGGAATTGGTTCCCGGATGGCAGTTCATCGACATTCCCAACTCGGTCTATGCGGCCGTTCGCCACTTGCTGCCAGAAAGCCGTCCCCCGTTCCGTGCACGCCCCTTCGACGTGCAGCTCATCGGCGGCATCGTGCTGAGCGAGGGTCGTATCGCCGAGATGAATACCGGCGAAGGCAAGACGATCGTCGGTCCACTCGCGTGCTATCTCGCTGCGTGCGAGCGCAAGCAAGTCCATGTCGTCACGGTCAACGACTATCTCGTGCAGCGCGACCGCGATTGGACCTTCCCCTTCTTCCGAGCGCTGGGATTGACGGTCGGCGCCATCCATCCGATGCATCAGCAACCGCTCGCCCAGAAGATCGAGGCATACCGCTGCGATGTGGTGTACGGCACGACCAGCGAATTCGGCTTCGACTATCTGCGCGACAACATGAAACTCCGCGCAGCAGACCAGGTGCAACGCAGTCGCCACTTCGCGATCGTGGACGAGGTGGATTCGCTCCTCATTGACGAAGCGCGTACCCCGCTGATCATCTCAGGTCCTGCGCACAACCAGCAGCCGCGCTACGACCTTGCCAACCGACTCGCCATTCACCTCACGAGCCGCCAACGCGAATGGCAATCAGCGGACGAGAAGGTGCAGCAGTGCCGTGCGCACATCGCGGGATGCGAGGGAGACATTCGAAACGCGCGCGACAAGGCATCGGTCCCTGCGATCAAGAAGCGGATGGAGGAGGCGCGCGCCCAACTGCCCCAGCTCGAACGCGAACGCGACCGCTTCACCCAGTACTACGAACTCGAACTGGACAAGAAGCGTGCCACGCTGACGCATGACGGGATCGAAGAGGCGCAGCGCGAGGCCAAGATCGGTTCGTTCTATGTCGGCGAGAACATGGACATGCCGCATCTGCTCGAACAGGCGGTCCGTGCGCACGCGGTCTATGCGCGCGACCGCGACTACGTCGTCGCGCCCGATGGAGACGGGCACATGGGCGTGGTGATCGTCGATCAGAACACGGGGCGCAAGATGGTGGGTCGTCAGTGGAGCGATGGCTTGCATCAGGCGGTCGAGGCAAAGGAAGGTGTGCGGATCATGGAAGAGACGCAGACGATGGCCACCATCACGATCCAGAACTACTTCAAGCTCTACAAGCGACTCTCGGGCATGACCGGGACGGCAGACACGGAAGCCACCGAGTTCCACGAGATTTACGGACTCTCGGTCGTGTCGATCCCAACCAATGTGCCCGTGGTGCGAGTGGACCGCCAGGATCTGGTGTTCATTTCGCAGAAGGACAAGTGGGAACGGATCGTGGACGAGGTCAAGCAGATTCATGAAACAGGTGCTCCCGTGCTTGTCGGAACGACGAGCGTCGAGAAGAGCGAGATGCTCAGCCGCATGCTGACGGAACGCCACGGGATCAAGCACGAGGTCCTCAACGCCAAGCAGCATGAGCGTGAGGCCGACATCATCGCGAAGGCTGGACAGGTTGGTGCCGTGATGATCGCCACCAACATGGCAGGCCGTGGCACGGACATCAAGCTCGGTCGGGTCGACGCTGCCGCATTGCTCGAACATTGGAAGCGCTGCGACATCGCACCGAGTACTGCAGACATTGGGCAGGGTCCGGAGGCCTGCCTCGCCGCCATCTGGCGCCACATGGCCCAGCGAAGACTCAAGCTTGCGGCAACAGAGGTGAGTGCGTTGAGCCCGGATGAACTGCGCATGCGGCTGATGCGGCACTGGGCGGAGGAACTTGGCATGCCTGCCAAGAAGGCCAACAGCATTGCGGCATCCGCACTCGAGAAGGAGCTGGACGCCGCCGGCTGGAAACTGCACCAGATCTCCTTTGCCGAATCCGTGGAGCGCCTCGGCGGACTGCATGTCGTCGGAACGGAGCGGCACGAGAGCCGTCGTATCGACAACCAGTTGCGGGGTCGCTCGGGTCGACAAGGTGACAATGGACTCTCCCGTTTCTACTTGGCACTCGACGATGAGCTGATGAAGATGTTTGCGGGCAGGACCACACTGAATGTGCTGAGCAGCATGGGCATGCGCGAGGGGGACGCGATCGAGGCGCCGATGCTCTCTCGCGCGGTTGAGAAGGCCCAGCGAAAGGTCGAGGAGCGCAACTTCCAGATCCGCAAGGCGATCTTGGATTACGACGAGCCGCTGGAGTTCCACCGCCGCGACTTTTACGGACGGCGTCAACCAGTCCTCGAAGGGCGCGGCATTCGTGGCGTCATCTTCGGCTTTCTCGATGAGGCCGCTGCCGATGCGGCGCGGACTCATCTCTCGGTGCTGCACGCGCCAAAGGCGATCTCGCAGTGGGTGTGGGAAGCCTTCGGCGTGCTGATCGAGCCCGAACGCTTCAAGGGGAAGGATCGTGACGAGGTCCTCAAGGCCATCCGCACGGACACACCCGAGGAGGCATCGTCCCACATTCAGGTCACGATGGGCGAGTACATCCCCGAAGAAGCGGAGCCCGCCGAGTGGGATCGACCCGGCCTCATCGACTGGGCACACAAGTCCTACGGTGTCACACTCACCGATGCAGTGATCGACGAGACCGGCCGACAGGGCGTCACCCGGTTACTGGAAGAAGCAGCGTTTCGCCGATTTGCGGAGGTGGATCTGTCGCCACTCGAACCGTATCTGCAGCCGGGCTACGGTGCGCGCGAACTGACCGCCTGGGCCGAGCGCATGGTTGGGGCACCGCTCTCGATCGACGACCTGACGCGAGCACGCGATGCCACAGAGGCCACGCGCATCCTCCAAGATGTGATCCGTACTCACTATCGACGACGGGAACTCGAGTATCCGATCGACTTCGCGATTGAGTTCGTCAACATCAACTTCCAGTCATATCCAGAGATGGCGCTCCACCAATTCTGCAATTGGGTTCGCGGACGATACGAACTCCAGTGGACGCCGCAAACGCTTCCATCTGCCAATCCCGCGGAACTTCGAGCCCTTCTCGTGGCAGAAGCCGAGCGCTGGGACGCGCCCCGCGTGGCGGATCGAGTCGTGCGCATTCTTCAGGAAGTTCGCGGTGCGCTTGGCGATCAAGCGGGCGATGCACGTGTGTTCCTTGCCGCTCTCGAACAATGGATGCGGCAGAATCTGCTTGTTTCAATCACCGACCCGCAGCGGGCGGACTTCGAGCGCGATCCGGAGACATTCCTGCGTGAGCGCCTCTCGACACTGCTCCGTGAGGAGCTGGAGCAATTCGAACGGTTCATGTTGCTCCAGATCCTCGATCAGGGATGGAAGGAGCATCTGCACTCGATGGATCAGATCCGCGATTCGATCTCATTCCGCTCCTTCAGCCAGCGAGATCCACGCATCGAGTTCAAGAAAGAGGCTTCGCGCCTCTTCCAAGAGATGCTCGGGACAGTCCGCGAGCGTGTGGCAGATCTTGCCTTCAAGGGCAAACTGGCGCCACAGCCCCTGCGTCCGCCGCCGGGAGCTGTGACGCAACAGCCAACACCCGCAGGATCAGCACCGGCGGTCGAGGCTTCGGAGCGTTCCAGCCAGTCGAAGGATGCGGAGCGCGAGGGCGAGCCGATCCGGGCCAGTGAACCCACACAAGCTCAGGAGCGTGACATTGCCATCGCCGAGCGCGCAGGTGCCCCAATGCCCGGGCGCGCGGCTGCAGCAGTGGCAGCCGGCGGCCAGTCGACCGTACGGCCGGCTCCTGCCATCAGTGGTCCAATGGCAGTCGGTCGCAATGAACCATGCCCGTGCGGATCAGGCAAGAAGTACAAGCAGTGCTGTGCCAAACGATGAGCAGGATGCGATGCGATCGCTATACTTCGCCCCTTCCTGCCCTCTTAGCTCAGTTGGTAGAGCTGCTGACTCTTAATCAGCGGGTCAAAGGTTCGAGTCCTTTAGGGGGCATTTCGCAGCGTGGGGCGTCCGAGGGGCGCCCCGCGGTCGAAGCGCAGGGAGCGCTGTGAACGATCGTCGCCCATTCTGGAACGCGTATGCCCTCGCAGGCGGATTTGCGTGCGTTCTCCTGGCCGCGATCGTCAGTGTCCTCCTTCGACAGGGTGACAACTCGCTCGCTGCGTTGACAGCCATCGCGGGCGGAGCGGTACTCGCGGCAACCGTCGGGATTGCACGCGCTCTCGTCCAGATCGCCAGCATCCCCTCAGCGCTGCTCGACGCGGGAAATGGGTTCTTGCGCGGTGTCTCCGAGTGGTTTTCCGGGATCCTGAAGCCGCGCGTTGATGTGTCGAGCGCAATCTTGGTCGGACTGCAGCGATTCGAGGCGCATGGGAAACTCGTGGTCGGTGCCCTCCGCATCGACGTGCTCTCACAGAAGATCCAGTCAACTGCGATCGGTACGGTGTTCGGTCAAGCGATCGCGCGTGACGTTGGCATCCAATACTTCATCCCTCTTGCCAACATGGATCCAACCTGGTTCACATGGGAGTTCACCCTCAACAGGGCGACAGGCGAGCGCAGCATTGCCATCCACTGTGTGTTCCCGCCCCCGCAAGTCGACCCAGAGTTCATCGCCGTCGACGAGGCGCGGATCGAAACACTGTGCATCGGTTCAGGGATCCAAGGGCTCAATCCCTTCAGCGGCAAACATGAACTCGTTGCGATGGCGAAATCCGAACTGCGTGATCGAGCCGTCGAGATTGCGCGTCGGCCAGAGAGCCTTCTTGCGGCAGAGCGGATTGCCCGCGATCACATCGAACGCCTCTTGCAGTCCATGGCAAGCGGGCTGTTCGAGTCAGGGATCGGGAGTCCCCCCGCACTTCTGGTCACCGTGCGATTCGTATCGGCGGATTCGCGGGTGCTCACCGCGCGAGCAACGCCAGAACTCCCGACAGCACCAACACGATGAGCACAAGCGCCAGCAGGAAGATGGTGCGGAGCGGACGAGCCGTTCGATTCCCGTCTACGGAGTCATCGGACAAGATGAACGCACTGCAGCGCGGACAGATGTCGACATCCTCGTGGACACGGTGACCGCACTCTTGGCAGCGTGTGTCCGCGGGGCGTGAAAAGCGGGCGATGTCCTCTGCCGAGGGACCGTCGTCGCGCTCCTCGAATGGTTCGTCGCGCCGCATGCCTTCATCTTCATACCATGACTCGGTTCACTCACGAACACACTTCCCATGGCACTCACTCCCTCCACCATGGCCCCACTGGGCGCCGCATGTCCTGACTTTCGCCTCTCGGATGTCGTCACAGGGCGCACTGTCGCACGCTCTGACTTTGCGAACCGGCCCCTGCTCGTGATGTTCATCTGCAATCACTGCCCCTTCGTGACCCATGTCCAGGAAGAACTCGCGCGCCTCGGACGGGATGCTGCAGCGCTTGGCATTGGGGTGGTGGGCATCTGCTCGAATGATGTGCAAACGCACCCCATGGATGGTCCAGCACAGATGAAGCAGATGGCGCTGGACCACGGGTGGACCTTTCCATATCTGCACGACGAATCGCAGGCAGCCGCCCGTGCCTTTGACGCGGCATGCACACCGGACTTCTTCCTGTATTCGCGCGATCACACCCTGGTCTACCGCGGACAACTCGATGACAGCAGGCCAGGCAACGCGAAACCCGTCACGGGTGCGGATCTGCGCGAAGCGATCTCCTGCGTGCGAGCCGGCAAAGCGCCGCCGACAATGCAGCATCCATCGATGGGATGCAACATCAAGTGGAAGTCTTGAAGGCGACCGGTTCCAAGCGTCGCGCCGCGCAAAGTGTGGCACGTTGCGCGGCGCTTCCGCGGTCTACCGAACGAGGCGGACGGGGCTCGAACCCGCAACCACCGGCGTGACAAGCCGGTACTCTAACCAATTGAGCTACCGCCCCAAACCAATCCGCAGATCAGCGCGAACGCCGCACTGCGGAGGGAGAATGGTAGCGGCAGACCCACGGGAGTCAACCGAACGCGCTCAGGAGGCATCGAACCAGTTGATGCCGTGAGATGACTCGACTTTCAGTGGAACCTTGAGCTGCACAGCACCTTCCATTTCCTCAACGACCCACGACTGCACCGACGCGAGTTGCGCCACGGGCACCTCGAAGACCAACTCGTCGTGGATCTGCAGCAACATCCGAGTGCCAGGATGCTGCGAGACACCGCGGTGAATCCGCACCATCGCTGCCTTCATGATGTCGGCCGCACTGCCCTGCACGACGGAATTGATCGCCATTCGCTCTCCAAGCGCACGCTCCGCGCCATTGGGCGACAGCACCTGCGGCACGGCCCGACGCCGTCCCGCCATCGTGGCTACCCACCCATGCTGCTTCGCATGGGAGACGCACTCTCTGAGAAACCCATCGATTCGACTGAAACGTGCGCGATATCCATCGATGATCTCCTTGGCTTGCGCCGGCGTTGTTCCCCCTCCGAGGCGACGCGCCAACCCCCAGGGCGTGATGCCGTAGATGATGCCAAAGTTCACCATCTTGGCCCCGCTTCGCTGGTCACTCGTGACGCGCGATGGGTCCAAGCCATGCACCTCCGCCGCCACAGCAGTGTGGATGTCCACCGATTGCTCGAACGCAGCAATCATCGCGGGATCCTCCGCCAGGTGCGCCAGCACCCGCAGTTCGATCTGCGAGTAATCGCAGGAGAGCAACTCGTACCCGGATGGTGCCACGAATGCCCTGCGCACTTCCCGACCAATCTCCGTGCGGATTGGGATGTTCTGCATGTTCGGTTCGCTCGATGACAATCGCCCTGTTGCAGTCCCCGTTTGATGGAACGAGGCGTGAATGCGCCCCGTTGTCGGTTCGATTGCCTCCTTCAATGCCTCGAGATAGGTGCCGACGAGTTTCCGGAGCTTTCGATACTCAATCATGTGCGATGGAAGTTCGCTGGTGACCGACGGATCAGCGGCGAGCCTCTCGAGCACTTCGATGCCAGTGCTCAAGCCACCCTGTGTGCGCTTGCTCGAGCGCAGACCCAGTCCAGGCTGGGGATCATCAGGCTGGTTGAAGAGTACGGCGGACAACTGCTTGGGGCTATCAGGATTGAACGGATGCGGCGCGGTCTCCATGATCCGTGCGCGAAGTCCATCTGCCAACCGAGCCAGCTGCGTGCACTGCCGATCGAGTTCCGCCTTGTCCACAAGGATGCCGTTCCACTCGAGGTCTGCCAGCACCGCGACGATCGGCAGCTCCATCGTGCGGTAGAGATCACCGAGCCCCGCCGCATCGACCCTGCTGGTGAGGAGGCGATCGAGTCGACCAGCGATGTCCGCGTCTTCCGCTGCGTACGGCGCGGCTTGCGCGAGTGGCACCTGATCGAATGTCCGCTGCAGCGTTCCGGACCCGACAAGATCGCGGAAGGCAATGCATGTGTAGTTCAGTTGACTTTGCGCAAGTCCATCGAGTCCGTGATGCGAGCGCGAAGCGTCGAGCACATACGACGCAATCATCGAGTCGCCCACGAGCCCTGCGACCTCGATGCCGGATCGGCGCAGCACTTGCACGTCGAACTTCGCGTTGTGCGCAACCTTCGGCACGCTTGCATCCTCGAAGAACGGCTTCAGGAGCCGTCCGACCGTTTCTGCATCGCAGTGGGTTTCCGCTTCGGGCGAGCGGCACGGGATGTACACGCCTTGACCCTCACGCCACGAAAGGCTGACGCCACAGAGACGCGCGATCACCGTCCGAAGCGAATCCGTTTCTGTATCAAAGGCAATGTGCGCTCCAAGCTTGGCCGCTTCGCGCGCAGCACGGACCGCATCCTCAATCTCGGTCGGTGTGCGCAGGCACTCGTAACCTGCGGTGTAGGCGGCTCGTTCCGGAGCCGGGGGTGCCAACGCTTCGCCTTCGGAAGCTGCCCAAGCAGCGAACAATGGTGCATCCGCATGATCCGATGGGGGCTTCGGGCGGCGTTCGACTGCCGCCACTCGAGGCGGCACCGCCGTCTTAGGAGGCTCGGATACTCGAGACGAATCAACGGCAGAACCCGTGAGCAGAGAATCCACCTCGCTCTTGAGCCGCCCAAATCCGAGTTCGCGGAGCAACTCATCGATCTGGGCGCGGTCCGCTCGCGAGAAGTCGAGGCGGAGTGCGTCGAGGTCAACCTGAATGTCACAGTCATCTTTCAGTGCCACAAGTTTTCGTGACAGCTCAAGGGCTGCGCGCCCCTTTTCGATCGCCTCTCGACGCTTTGGCGTAAGATGCTCAAGATTGGACAGCAGTCCATCGAGCGTCCCGTAGGTCGTGATGAGCTGCGCCGCGGTCTTGATCCCGATCCCCGCCACGCCTGGGATGTTGTCCGACGCATCGCCCATCAACGCAAGCATGTCTGCAACTTGCACGGCGCGAATGCCTTTGGATTCAAAGAGCTCGTCGGGACCGACGTCGGTTCCCGCCTGCGGATCGAACAGCGAGGTGCGTTCATCGACCAACTGCGCGAGATCCTTGTCTCGGGAGACGATTCGTACGCGAATCTGCGGATGCTCGCGCCGGACCCTGCGCGTCATCGTGGCGATCACATCGTCGGCTTCGACCGCCTCGACCGCATACACAGGAATGCCAAGCAGACGCACGAACTGCAAACACCGCTCGACCTGCCCACCGAAGTCCAGGGGAGCTGGCTGCCGATTCGCCTTGTACTCGGGGTATATCTGCGATCGAAACGTGCGGTCATCGCCTGCGGCATCAATCACGAGTGCCACGAAACCAGGGCGCCGCTCGCGAAGCAGTTTCGCGAGCATCGACACGAACCCGTACACCATGTGCGTCGGCTCGTTCGTGACCGAGCTCGACATGCCACCACGAATGGCGTAATAGGCACGGAAGAACTGCGCGTGCCCGTCAACGATGTACAGGGTGCCGGGATCCGATGAAGTATCCGTCACCACTCTGAACAGTCCGATCGCTTTGGAAGAAGCCCCGAAGCGCTCAGCTCTTCCCTCCGAGCGCCTTGAGCACTTCAGCCTTCAGCGTTTCGGTCAGATTGGCGTCGAATCCTTGGTGAACGGCGACCACCTTGCCGTCTGGACCAATCACGACGGTGGCGGGGATGCCATCAAACCCATACTGCTTGATCACATCGCCCTTGATGTCGTCGAGGAACGGGAAGGAGAACTTGTTCTTGTCCCAATACTCCTTGGACTTCACCATCGCACCGTCGCCGCGCTCCCACACATTGATCCCATACACCGCTGCATTGGTCTTCGATTCCGCGACCCACTTCGCGAGGGCATCGATCGTGGGCAGCCCCTTCCTGCACGGACCGCACCAAGTCGCCCAGAAATCAACGACCACGACCTTGCCGCGAAGGGACGCGAGATCGACCTCGGATCCGTTGTTGTCCATCAACCGAAACGTCGGCGCCTCTGCACCAACCGCGATCGCCTCGGGGCGGGACGGAGTCAAGTCGCTCAGTCCGTCCACAGCCTTGCGCTTGCCCGCATTGAAGGCAATCGGCTTTTCCAACTTGTCCGACACGGACGGCTTGAGCATGAAGTCCACGGCGAAGCGAATGCCCGGAGGCGCGCCGGGTGGCGCCATGACCAGCGCGAGGGACTGCACAAGATCAGTCTTTGGATCAGCTGAAATCTTCAGGTCGCTCTCACCCTCGCCCGCCAAGAGGATTTCGGCCATTCCACCCTTCTCCTGATAACCGGCAACCTTGGTGAAGCTGCCACCACCGAAACTGAATGCGTCGACTGCCTTGCCTTCGGCACTGCCTCGAAGCGCCAAGTGCGGACAGGGGAACTCGATTCCATCGAGCTTCGTCTGCAGGGTGTTCACGACCGTTCCATCGAGGGCGACCTTCACAAACTTGTCGTCGACCTGCTCATCAGCGAAGTAGACATTCCCGCCCGTCGACACCATCGTCATCGTTCCAGCGGTGACTTCCATTTCCTGTCCGCCGCCCAGTCGGATGGACATCGAATCCTTCTGCTCTCCACCTGGCAACTTGACGGTCCATGCAACAGTGTCCGTGATCGCCGGTGCCGATCGGTACTTGGCAGCGATCTTCTCGAGGAGCGCTGCCCCCGCCTTGATCGCCTCTGGAGTCTTCGCCGCTTCAGGAAAGGTGTCGCCATTCAGCGGCGCCTTGGGGAACATCTGTGCGAGCGCAGCTTCGTCCATTGGAGCATCCTGCATCTGGTCCGCATCCACAGACTGCTTGGACGCAGGTGCGGGAGCTGCAGCGGGCTCCTGCGCAGCAGCGAAGGAAGTCGCGAGACAAGATGCGACGAACGCGAACGAGCCAAGAATTCGTTTCATGATGATCCTTTCGAGAGGTCGTGAGAGCGCTGGTGCCTCTCGGGGTCGGTGTCCAGTGGCCTTGCAGGTCGCCACAAGGCGATGCCTGAGTCCGCGCGAGCGGAGCCACATGAGTTTAGCAAATTGCCCGTGATGGGATGGCGGAGCGTTGGTGCGATCTCCAGAAGTGGTACAAGCACGAAGGACCGATCGAGCAGCCGAGGATGGGGCACTTCTACCTCTGCCTCGCGCCAGATCGACTCGCCGTGGAGGAGCAAGTCGAGATCGATCGTTCGTGGCGCGTTGCGCTCTGCATCGATCCGGACGCGCCCAAGGCGACGCTCCACTTCGAGAAGTGCGCGCAGAAGTTCGGGAGCAGAGAGCACCGTCCTGACCGCCAAGACGCCATTCAGATAGTGCGGTTGGGGAGGACCGATCGGTTCAGTCTCGTACAGCGCACTCTCGGCGAGACGTTCCACTCCATCGAGCAGACCAATTGCGGCGACCGCCGCATCGATGGTCGCCGCACGGTCACCGAGATTCGCACCGATGCCGATGTACGCAATCACACTCACGCGCGTGCACTCTGCGAGGGACGCTCCCACAGCAGTGGAACATCGCCAAACCCGAGCGCAGTGAGTCGCACCCACTGCAGTCCAACGCGCGCGATGCGTTCACGCACTGTTTCACGGTCGCCAAGCAACTGGAACGGACGAGCCTTCGTGGTCGACGCCCCATGGCCGGCATCGCGGTCGCACAGACCAACCCACACCAGACCGACGGGCTTCTCGATGCTTCCACCATCGGGTCCCGCCACCCCCGTGATGCTCAGTCCAAAGCGGCAGTTGCACCTTTCCGCCGCGCTCCGCGCCAGTGCCCGCGCAACCTCTTCGCTCACGGCGCCGTGGTCGGCCAGCATGGCTTGTGGGACCCCACACAGATCGCGCTTGAGTTCATTCGAGTAGGTGATGAATCCCCCTGCGAACCAACGACTCGAACCTGCCACCGAGGTGATGAAAGCACCGACACCTCCACCCGAGCAGCTCTCTGCCACTGCCAGCATCGCGTTCTCGCGGCGCAGTGTTTCTCCCAGCGCGGCGGGCAATGTCAGTCCATCACGACCAAATGCATACGGAGCCCACGCGCGTTCGACTTCCTGCACGGTGCGTTCGAGCGCGCCATCCATCGCCGCCGCGCCCATCGCGCGGATTCGTGCAGACACCACGGCCCCACTGGCCGTCGTCCCTACCAACGGATTGCTCCCGCGCTCCATGAACGGCCTGATCAACTCCGCAGCGGCACTTTCGGGGAGTCCGCACGAGTGAACGCTCGCCGTCGCGATCTGCAGACCTCCTGCTTGCGCCGTGATGCCAAGCACCGCCGGCGAAACGAAATCATGGAACATGGGTCGCATCTCATTGGGCGGCCCAGGGAGCAGGAATACCTCCGACCCACCCAACCGCGCAGCGATGCCCGGGGCCGTGCCATGGGGGTTGTCCAAGCACTGCGCACACTTCGGTCGAAGCGCCTGCTTGCGGTTCATCGCAGGCATCGGACGCCCGCGTCGCTGGTACAGGTCGAGCAAATGCTGCAGCGCTCGTCCATCCTCTTCAAGTTCCACACCGAGCGCATCGGCAAGCGCTTCGCGCGAGAGATCATCGTCCGTCGGTCCGAGACCTCCCGTCACAACCACCAGCGCAGCTCGCGCAGCGAGTTCCTTCAACGCCGCAGCAATCGCGACACGGTCATCGGCAACCGTTCGGCGCTCGTTCACCATCAGACCGAGCTTGAGGAGTTCCTCCGAGAGCCAGCCTCCGTTTCGGTCGGTGATCTGGCCAAGCACCAGTTCGTCACCGATCGAAAGCACTGCTGCCGTGGGCATTCTCGAAGAAGCGTAACTGCGGATCGCTAGCATGGGCTCATGACTCTCGGGCGGGAACATCCAGCTGATCGTCTGATGAGCGCCATGGACGCCGCGGGCTCGCCAGTGTGCGTTGGCCTCGATCCCGTGGTGGAACGCATCCCGCCGGAGGTTCATGCCAGCTCTGGTTCGACGACTCTTGCACGCTTTAGCCTAGGCATCATCGATGCCGTGCGCGGGGTCGTTCCGTGCATCAAGATTCAGGCAGCCTGCTTTGAGCGGTATGGGCCCGAGGGATTCAAAGCGCTCGAGGAAGTGATGGCTTCCGCGAAGTCCGCTGGGTTCGTCACGATCTTGGACGCCAAGCGCGGCGACATTGGCATCTCGGCCGAACATTACGCGGCAGCGCTGTTCGGTCACTTCTCGGCGGATTGGTGCACGGCAAACGCCTACCTCGGCATGGATGGGGTGACTCCCTTCCTTGCCCGAGGCGGGGTCTTTGCTCTCGTTCGGACCTCCAACCCAGCGTCGGATGCGCTGCAATCCCTGCTTCTGAGGGATGGTCGCTCAGTCGCCGAAGCGGTTGCTTCGCTGGTCGCGGCGACTGGCGCGGAGTCGATCGGAACGAGGGGATTCAGCAGTCTCGGTGCCGTGGTCGGTGCCACCAAAGCCCAGGATGCGACTGCGCTGCGAACGCTCATGCCCAACCAGCTGTTTCTGGTACCGGGCTACGGGGCGCAAGGTGGAACGGCCGATGACGTGCGACCCTGCTTCCGCTCGGATGGGAGGGGCGCAATCGTCACGGCGAGCCGCAGCGTGATCTACCCGACATGCAAGCCTGGCGAGCATTGGAAGAGCGCCGTCGAGCGCGCCGCCCACAGCTTTGCCGCCGAGGTCCGTGCGGTGTGTTGCCCCGCAGCAGCGCACCCATGATCCGACCGACCACGGCAATCTCGTTCGCCGCAGTGGTGGTGCTTGCACTCGCTCCTGCGCTTCTGTTCGAAGGGGAAACCCCCGCAGCGCCTGGCCGAATCGTTGTTGTCGTCACGCCGCACAATGAACAGATCCGTTCCGAGTTCTCGATCGGCTTTGCTCGCTGGCACCGCGAGCGTTTCGGCGAGCAAGCCGAAGTCCGCTGGAGCACCCCAGGTGGAACGACCGAGATTCGTCGGATGCTCATCGCGCAAACGGAAGCGGCCCTTCAGCAAGGCACCACCGTTGGCGGACAAGCAGACATCGTCTTTGGCGGCGGCAGCTACGAGTTCGACTCCCTCGCGAAACCAGTCACGATCGACGGCGAGCCGCCCCGAAGCGCGACGGTGCTGGCGCCGTGCGACTGGGTGACCCCCGAATGTCTCACGGAGTGGTATGGCCCAAACGATGTTGCCGGCAAGCGGATTTACGATCCGAAGCTGTATTGGTTCGGCGCTGCGTTCAGCACCTTTGGCATCGTCGCGAACACACACCGCTGCGAAGAGCTTGGCATCGATCCACCGCGACGATGGGAGGACCTCGCGCAGCCTGCACTTTGTGGGAATGTCATTCTGGTCAACCCCTCCCAGAGCGGTTCGGCCGCCACCGCCTTCGAAACGATTCTGCAGCGGCTGGAATGGACCCGCGGATGGCAGGTGCTGCGCCGGGCAGCAGCCAACTCCAATCACATCATTGCATCGAGCAGTGTGGTCCCGACCAAGGTTGGCAACGGCGAGTCTGCCGTCGGCGTCGCCATCGACTTCTATGGCCGCTACCAAGTGCAGGCGCTCTCGGATGCTGCAGCGAAGACTGGCATCGGATCAATCGCTCGACTTGAGTTTGTTGCACCCGCAGGTGAAAGCGTCGTCGACCCAGATCCCGTTGCGGTGCTCCGCGGCGCACCGCATCCCGACATGGCGCGACGGTTTGTGGAGTTCTGCATGTCCGACGAGGGACAATTGCTCTGGCAGGCGGCGCCCGGCGACGCGGACGCGTGCGGTCATCCTCGCCCTGCTCGGTATGCGCTTCGGCGCCTGCCATCGCGGCGCGCCGTCTACGAGTGCTGCAGCGACTGCTTTGTTGACAAGGTCAATCCCTTCGATGAGCGACCGATGCCCGCGACCAACCCAAGCTACCGCGACTTTGTGTCCACTCTGTTCTTGCCGATGGCGATAAGTCATTCGGCTCTGTTGCGGGATGCGTGGAATCGAATCATCTCGCATCCGGCCTATCCGAAAGTCCAAGGAGTGGTCAGCGCCGAAGACGTATCCGATCCCCAGCTGAAGCGATGGATCGCCGCGTTCGATGCGATGCCAACCGCGCCAGGCGCTGATGGAGTTGAACTGCGATTGGATCGACCCGCAGACCTCGCCGCCATCCGGTCGGGTTGGCTGAAGGGCGGATTCAAGGATGGAGGACTTTGGGAAGAGCGTGATGATCCTCGCATGCTTCTGCGTCGTCGGTTTGCCGCATTCTTCGAAAGGCAGTACCGATCGATCCTGGCCGATGAACAACTCGCCACGGTGCAGTCGGAGGGTGGATGAATCGCGATCTGCCGCCGCGGCACATCGAGTTGCGCCGAAGCGAAGGACTCGCGATCGTGTGGACGGAGGGCGAGGAATCGTTCTATCCAGTCGCCCTCCTGCGACGACTTTCTCCGAGCGCGGATGCCCGCGCGGTTCGGGAGTCACTTGCCGCGAATCCTCTCACCGTGTTGCCGTCGACCTCTGGAAGCGGACCGCTCCGGGCGGAGTCGGCTGAGATGGTCGGCAACTATGCGCTTCGCATCACCTTCAGCGATGGGCACTCCACGGGGCTCTTCTCCTGGCGATATCTGCGCGAGATTGACCCGAAGGCAGTCGATCCGCGCAGGAGTGATCACTCGTGAATGCGCAGCGCGCTTCGCCCGCGCACTGTTCCGAGGATCCGATGATGCCGTGTGCAGTGCAAGCAGCCAATGGGCAACGAGGGACACAGCGAGGGGTGCAGTTGAACCACGACGTGCGAGGGGCGCACCGAGAATTTCTGTGGAAGCACTCGACAGATCGCCGATAAAGCCGAACGAGGGAGTTGAGCAGTTTCCCACATCACAACCCGTCTTCACCCCCACACCGTGCGGTGTGGCACAAGCATCTTTCTCCCCTCCGCCCTGTCGACCAAAGTTACGTCGGCAGGGTTTTCTCTTTGTCTTGCGGACGGCATCTGCAACGCTTGACCCGTCGCAACCGTATCCATACATTGATCCCATGAAGAACTTTCTTTCCACAGCCCTCCTCGCTTCGTGCGTCGCGCTCTGTGCGTGTGGCCCCGATTCAAGCGAGTCCAACGATCCTGAGGCTTCGAGCGCGAAGCCAGAGACCGCATCTCGGATCGCCGACAGCGCCCCATCAAAGATCGGCGTCACGGCATCGAACGATTCTGTCCTCAATCAGCAGGAAGCAGCCAACAAGAAGAAGAAGCAGTAAGTTCCGGGTTGGGCTCACTGCTGCTCTGGATTTGGCCGCCGAGGAATTGGCCGCCGAGGTTTTGGCCAGTCGGGGATTGGCCCTCGGGAATGCAGCTCGGTCTGATCCCCGTTCTCAACCTGTGGTCAAAACTCGCCGAATGACCTCGAGTCCTTCGGCGAGTTTTTCTTCGGGCGCTGCGAAGCTGATTCGGAAGTGCGAGTCGCGCGAACTGAACACGTTTCCCGGTACCACGATGAGCCGGTGATCCACCACTCGCTTCGCAAAGGCAGCACCGCATCCGCCGCTCCGCTCCGTGACGGGAATGAACGCATAGAACGCACCCTGCGGTACGACCAAGTCGACGAGTCCGCGAAGGGCATCCACCACCATATCGCGGCGGCGCACATACCGCTCGAGGAGCGGCGACAGATCCACTTGAAAACACTCTGCCGCAGCGACCTGCAACGGCGTCGGCGCACACACAAAGAGGTACTGTTGCAGCTTTGCCATGTGCTGGATGAGAGCCTTCGGTCCCGCTGCATAACCAAGACGCCAACCCGTGCACCCATAGCTCTTGCCGAATCCGCGCACCAAGAGCAGAGCGGGATTCCCACGCGCAGCCGAAGGGCAGCGCCCCCCATCCCGCGCTTCAGGAAAGGTGAACGCGTCGTAAATCTCGTCAGCCAACAACAACACATTCCGATCACGGCACAACTGGGCAAGATCGGCGAGTTCACGCTGGGTCAAGACAACACCACACGGATTGCTCGGTGAGTCGATGATCACCATCTTGGTGCGTGGCGTCAGCAGGCGTTCGACCCGCGCAGCGGTCATTCGGAAGTCGGGATAGGTATCGCACAAGACACTTCGCCCACCCGCCACCTTCACCATTTGCGGGTAGGCGACGAAGTACGGATCGGGCATGATGACTTCGTCACCGTCGGCAATGGTCGCAAAAATGGCGAGAGCAAGTGCGCCTGTCGTTCCGGAGGTAATGAGCAGATCGCTCCCAGCTTTCTCACTCCAGCCAACATCCGCTGCCAGATGCTTCCAGATCGCGCTGCGCAGTTCCGGAACGCCCTGCGTCAACGAGTACCCGTTGCGATTGTTGTTGATCGCTTGGATCGCCGCCTGCTTGACGCGCTCATCGACGAAAAAATCCGGTTGACCGATCGAGAGATTGATCGGGTCCTTGAGGGAAGCCCCCAGCTCAAAGGCACGTCGAATGCCAGACGCATCGATGGACCTCGTGCGATCCGTGATCAGGCGATCGACATCAAACCCTCCAGCCTCGACGGCTCCATCGAGGTCAGCCTGCGCCGGCTGCGTCATTTCGTCACTTCTTCTTGCCAGCGTCTGGCTTGGCGGCCGCGGCAGCAGGCTTTGCACCTGCCGCGCCATCAGCAGCGGCAGCCGCTTCCTTCTTCGGCTTCTTTGCCACCGCCGCCTTGATCGAACGAACCTTGGGAAGTCCGAGCGCAGTGTTCTTCGCCGAATCGAACTTCTCGAGTTCGGTCAACTTGGCGACACGCTCCGCGCGAGTCAACACATTGCGGTGCTGGTTCAGCGCTCCGGACTTCTGCTTCAGACTGGAATGAATGCTCATGTCGGGCCTTTGAAAAGCTTGGGGTAAAAATCGCGGAAGTCACCATTGCCTCGACCGAGCGCCTTCCACTTCGCGCCGACCGACCGGATGTTGGCTTCAAGGGCCTTCACCACGGGTCCCCCGCGGTCATCCCACCCGAAGCCGGGTTGGACGAACACGAGGAATCGAGCATTATTGCTCGGAACTGCGATTGCATCAAGTCCCTGGCCACGACAAAACGCGACCATCTCTGATGCCCGGTCGACCGAAATGCCATCGGCAAGGATGAAATAGTTGAAACCAGCCCGCCTTGGATCGCCCTCCGGCGCAGGACCGAGGCCGTTCAGCGCGCCGGCAGCACGGGGTTCCCGCGGAACCTCCGGCGCGATTGCTGGAGAAACGGCTGCTGGAGGCGACAGTGGATCGGTGGTGCGCGCTGCGATCAGCGCAGCCTCTGTCCGTTGCTGCTCGAGAGAACGGAGGCCAGCCTGATAGCCGAGCAACCAGAGCGCGTAACCGCCGCCAGCCAAAACGAACAGTGCGACGAACAACACTCCAATGGGCATTCGGAGCGAGCGAGCGCCGCTCCCTCCCACATTCGATCCCGATCGACGTGCTTCATACAGCGTGGATGGTTGTTTCGACAGGGACATGGCGCATCGGAAGGGTATCAGCCCTCGGAAGATCCAGACAAGCCAAGAACACTCGCCATGGCGAATCCACCCGCGTGCGAGAGCGAGATCAGCCAACGGCGGATTCCATGCTGGTCCGCGACCCTGCCAACCTCGCCCGAGAGCCGAAGACTCGGCGCCCCAGTCGGCAGCGTGACGACTTCAATGTCCGTCCAGCACATGCGGCTTCGCAGTCCTGTACCGATCGCCTTCAGAGTGGCTTCCTTTGCAGCGAAGCGTGCTGCAAGTCTCTCCGCGCGGCGACGGCCCACCGCCTCCGCTGCACCCTGCTCATGGACTGTAAACACGCGCCCGAGGAACTGCTCTCCATGATCCATCAGCATCCGCTCGATTCGGGCGATTTCAACGAGATCGATGCCATGACCGACAACACCGCCCTGGTGTCGCGGGTTCATGATCCATGCTCCTCGGGCCACAGTGACCGAACTCGCTCAAGTCCGGCTCGAGGCTGTGTCCAGTTCCTCGCATCGGCAACAGGCGAGCGCTGGAATCCTGCCCCAGCAAGCGCCAGGACATACTCGCCGAGTTGGAGGCGCGCGCCGTTGGCCTCGCCGGGGGGTGCTCGCATGCCAGACTGCAGCATGTCGACGACGCGTGCTGCACGCAGTCGCTGACCGCAACGCCCAACGCTCGCCACGGGATCTCGGCCGAGCGAGAGCAGCATCGCGGGATCGATGCCAACGCCGATCGGATCCTCGTTCGTCCCCTCCCATGCTCCAGTCACCGCATCACTTCCGTGATCCGCCAACTCAACACCCGCGTGCGCCGCCGTGCTGCTGATCACAACACGGACATCGCCCAGGATCTGCGCGTTCGCGTCCGTTCGCTCCGGGAGTGCCGTCGACACCGTCACGCGCCCAAGATCTGCGGCGAGTGAAATGGTTTGTCGAAGCGCATCGAGCGCGCGATCGGCGTGGGATGGACTGCCGAAGTGCTCTGGCGGAATCCACAGATCCACACCCGCACAGCGCATCTCCAGCCGCCGCAGGCGCCCCAGCAGATCTCGGCGCGCACTCGCATCAAGCTCACGCGGGCGCATCCCAGGCTGGGTTGCAGAGAGTTGCACAGCACGAAAACCGATCGAACGAAGCGCCTCAAGTCCGGCGATCGGATCATCGCCCAGTGGCGCCAGCGTTGCAGCAAGCGGCGGCATGAGTCGAATCGCGCTCAGCATCAGTTGGAAGACTATCGTCTTGGCCGGGACCGCATGCCGATGGAACGACCATCCGTACGCAAGACGCCGGCACAGCGCAAGCGAGCCGCACAACTGCTCGCCGCGCTGAGGCGGCGCTACCCGGAAGCGCGGTGCGCACTCGAGGCATCGGCACCGCACGAACTCTTGATTGCCACCATCCTCTCTGCCCAAGCGACCGATGCTTCGGTGAACAAGGCGACTCCTGCGCTCTTCCGCACGTTTCCGACCGTTGCAGCCTTCGCAGCGGCCACCCCCGCGGACATCGAGCCCTTTGTTCGCACCATCAACTTTTGGCGCAACAAGTCACGCGCCATCGTGGAGACGGCTCAGGCACTGCACCGCGACTTCGGCGGTCAGGTACCCCGCAACATGGATGCACTCCTGACACTCCGTGGTGTCGCACGCAAGACGGCGAATGTTGTTCTGGGCAACGCATTCGACATGCAAGAGGGTGTGGTCGTCGACACGCATGTCGCGCGCCTTTCCAAGCGCATGCGGCTGACGCGGCACACGGATCCAGTCAAGGTGGAACGCGATCTGATGGCGCTCTTCGCGCCGAGCAGCTGGTGCGAACTCTCTCACCTCCTGATCGCCCACGGACGGGCTGTCTGCAAGGCGCGCGGCGAAACCTGCGCCCAAGATTCCATATGCCAGCGTTTCTGCCGCAGCGCGCGCAGCGCTGACCCCGCCGCGTCAACCCGTCGGCGGACGAGTCGAACCCGCATTCGCCGCTGATGGGCTCGGCGGATCGTCAGCGTTCGGCGTGGTGCTCGTGCTCACCGGCTGCCACACCGCCAACCCCATTCCGCCAAACAGGCTGACCCAACTCGCGCCATCATCGGTCCGACGCGGATAGATGTTGGTGACTGGTCCCTGCAAGCGCACTCGCGCGACACGCACCATCGACCCATTCACGCGGCGCCACACATCAATGCCATCATCGTGGCCGATCCAAAGGTCAGCGCCCACATTGGTGATGGTCCGTGCAAGACTGCCCTGCGGCATCTGCAGGACCTGTTGCTGTCCTTTGTCCTCCACCATCACGCGAGGCGAAGTCTCAATCGTGAACGCATCACTATCCGCACCCTCGATGATCGCCTTGCCAAATGCACCCTCGATCGTCGCACAGGGCGGGTTGATCGTTTGGATCGGATTGCTCGATGGCTCACAGCTGCCGCCCGTCATGTACAGCCAGTTGCCCTCTGGGCTGCCGGCCACGATACGACGGCCATCCGAAAGCACCCGTTCGAGTCGACCTGCCTCACGGGTCGTTGCGAAGAACTCATCCGCCGCCCCGCGCGAATCCGCCTCGCGGCGATAGAGCGACCGCCCGAATGTGCCAGCGATCAGATAGGTGTTTGGCGCGACGAGCGCCGCGTCAATCGCGCCTCGAACGCGAATGGGCGGCAGCGTGGAGAGTCCATCCGCATCGATGCGACAGACGGCGATTTGTTCCGGCGTGATTGCCCACAGCTCGTCGTGGATGGGCCGAAGGTGACTGACTTGTCCGCTGCACACCACGCCAGCGCGTTCGTTGAGATCCCCGTCCAGCAAGGCGATCCGTGCAGCGTCCTCGCCCTGCACAACACAACCGAATCGCCGCTCCGAGCCAGTGTGTGCCGCATCGACCGCAGGAAGTGCAACAAGCATCGTGGCGGATCCCAAAACGCTGCCATCACTGAGTCGCGTGATTTGGCCGCCGCGCGTCGTGACGGGACCAGCCGCAGTGCCGACGACTCTGCCACAGACGGCACCGCCTGCGAGATACCGCTCGCCCGTATCCACACGAACCACTCCACCGAGTCCGCTCACATAAATCGCACCATCGACGCTCGACACGCTCTCTGGCCGCAACCCAAGAACCTTTTCGGACATCGACTCCACCACGATCGGAGATTGGGGATTGGAGATGTCGATGCGAAGGACCGAGGTGCGGTCGAGCACGGCCACCAGATCGCTCCCGTGTCCGACCATGTCGACGAGTGCGCCGGACTTGCCGGGCGCAGCACAGACCAGCTTGGCCAGGATGCTCCCGTTCCGGGGATCGAGGACCAGCAGCGTGGCACCGAAGCCCTGGAACACGCTGTCGCGGTAGACAAGCGTGGCCCAGTGGGAACCGCCGACGGAATGGGAACACACGAGGTCCTTCGGCCGAACATCGAGCCGACTGACCGGTGTGTAGTCACTGACGCACGCGCTCAAGAGCAGCGGCACACACGCACCGACGAGCGACAGACAGTTCCGCACGAACATGTCGAAAGCGTAGCGGACAGTGCTACGATCGACGGATGACCCAAGGACGGATCGAACTGCTCCAGAAGATGCTTGAAAAGGACCCGAGCGATTCCTTCTGCTGCTACGGGATGGCTCAAGAGCACTTGAAGCTCGGCGACATTGACAGTGCCGTGATCTGGTTTGACCGAACCATCGCATCGGATCCTGACCACTGCTACGCCTATTTTCACAAGGCTCGAGCACTGGAAATGGGGGGCCGAGTTTCCGAAGCGCAGGCGACTCTGCGATTGGGGCTCGAACGAGCGCGGGCACAGGGCGATTCGCACGCCATAGGTGAACTGCAGGGATATCTCGGACAGATCGAATGACCGCACGGCGCCGAGCACCAACGCGAGCACAGGCGATCATCGAGAGGATCGAAACCGATCCGAAGGACCCTCGGTTTGCTCGAATCAGGATCGCCGGTGCCAGTCGCTGTGTCGCCACCATCGGGCGGGAGACGCTGGCTGGACTTGGCATTCGAGAGGGCATCCGATGGACTTCGCAGTTGGAGGCGCGTGTCCGCAGCGCGCAGGCGGAGCGGGACGCTCGGTCGCATGCTCTCGCGATGCTCGCTCGAGCTAGCCAGAGTGCCGGGTCGATTCGGCGCGCCTTGCTGCGCCGCCGCATTCCTTCGGACATCGTTGAACGAACCGTTGCATCGCTCGTTGCTGACCGCTGGATCGATGAAGAAGCGCACGCAGCACTTCGTGCGGACCGCCTATCTGCATCGCAGCCGGGTGCCTGCGAGACGCACCTCATGCAGGTTCTCGGGAACGAAGGCATCGTCGAGTCACTTGCTTTGCGCGAAGCTCGGCGCGTCGCAGGCAGCGCGGAGTCCGCAGCGCGCGCTTTGTCGCTCGCGCGGACTGCACTGCAGCACCGCGGTCGCCGGACCGCCCTCGCGGTCGCACAGTCGTTGGCTCGCAAGGGTTTCGATCCAACTATCATTGCGGATGCCATGAGACGCGAAGGGTTCGACTGCGATGCGGAGTGAAGTCATGCGTGGATGCTGCGCCCTGCTTGCGACATGGACAGTGTGTGGCATGGGGGGATGCACGGGCCACCTGAACCAGTCGAATGGGATCGATGGCATCGGCGCAGGCGCCCTTCCGGCACTGCAGGCTTCCCCGGAAACATCACTCGCAGATCCGACTCCATCCGTCGCTGGACTTGATCGCAGAAACTGGCACCTCCTGATGGTGGCGGTTCCGCGCGGGCAGGTGCAAGTCCAGCCCACCTATGCAGAGGATCCGACGATCGTCCACGGTCCAGCACGCGTGGATGGCAATTTCCCCACTGCATCGACCGCGCTCGATGGACCATCGAATGGCAGTCAACTGTTGATGGAAGGCGCGGTGCAGCCCTTCTGGCCGACGGTGCTGTTCCTTGCCGCGCCCGTTCGCATGGCAAGTGGGCAGGCACCCGGAACGACTCTTCAGCAGCCGAAAGCGGGCTTCCACCTTGTACCAACCACATCGGATGGGCAGCCGGTGTGGGATCGCGGGACGTGGGAGTGGGTCGAGAGACCTGCCGCGCAGTAGGCGCTGCCGAACAGCCCGCCTGCCGTTTGCAGAGACGAGTACACACCGCGATGGAGCCTTCACCGAAACAATCCGCGCCATCACTGCTGAGCCCAGTTCGCATCGGCGTGGTCGACGCGCCCAACCGCGTGCTGATGGCGCCACTGACGCGCTGTCGAGCGCCAGACCATGTACCGACGGCGCTGATGGCCGAGTACTACGCGCAGCGTGCGAGTGCAGGCCTGATCATTGCCGAGGCAACAATGGCCATCGCCGGCGGATCTGCGTTCAACAATGAACCGGGCATCCACACGGCGGATCAAGTCAAAGGGTGGCGTGGCGTCACGGACCGCGTGCATGCGGCGGGAGGCCGCATTTTCCTGCAACTTTGGCATGGAGGACGAACATGCCATCCGCTGCTGAATGCCGGTCGACAGCCGATTGCACCGAGCGCGATCGCGATCACGTCCAATCCCTTCCGTGGTCCGGATGGTCCCGTCCCGCATGCCATGCCGCGTGCGGTTGAAGATTCCGAGATTCCGAGCCTTGTTGCTGGCTTCGCAGCGGCGACCCGAAATGCTCGCGATGCGGGCTTCGATGGAGTGGAAATCCACGGCGCGAACGGCTACTTGATCGACCAGTTCACGCGCGATGGGTCGAACCAGCGCGCTGGCGCGTATGGCGGTCCAGCTTCGCATCGGATCCGCTTTGCGTGCGAAGTGGTGGAGGCGGCGTGTGCTGCCTGGGAGCCTGGGCGCGTGGGACTGCGCATTTCACCGCTCGGCAGCGGTAACAGCATGATCGACAGCGATCCTGTCAACACCTTCACGCTCCTTGCGAAAGAGATCAGCCGACTGGGTATCGCGTACCTGCACGTCTTGCGAGCCGACTTCGTGGGTGTGCAGAAGGCCGATGTTCTGACTCCCCTGCGCAGTGCCTTCTCTGGAATCCTCGTGGCAAACATGGGCTACACGCCCGGCGAGGCAGACCAAGCGGTCGCTTCGGGCATCGTGGATGCGGTGGCATTCGGTCGTGCATTCCTTGCCAATCCCGATTTGCCAGAGCGCATCCGCGTCGGCGCTGTCTTGAATGCGGCGAATGAACAGACTTTCTATGGTGGAGGCGCCGTGGGCTACACGGACTATCCGTGCCTCACCCAGGGGCAGCGCGATGCCGCGCTGCAAGGAGCTCCATGAGTGCGGACGCCAACATGGCGCCCGCAGGTTTGCCGCAGGGCTATCCCTTCCAGCGCGACTGGGAAGTGACGCCGCGCGAATTGAAAGCACTGCTCGACCGGCGAGACCCTGTGGTGGTGATCGATGTTCGCACAGAGGCGGAGCGCAGTCTGGCACGGATCGAAGCCGCGATTCATGTTCCGCTGGCTGAACTTCCCTCGCGCATTCCGACGCTGCGCGAACATGAATCGGACCGCGTCGTGGTGATGTGCCATCATGGGATGCGCAGCCTGAAGGCAACGGAACTGCTTCGCCAAGCTGGCTTCGATGACGTCCACAGTCTGGCAGGCGGCATCCACCTGTGGAGCATGGACATCGATCCGTCGGTCCCGGCCTACTGATGGCCACCACAAGAGTGGACTGCTGAAATCCAACGAAAGCGGGCGAAGGGATTTGAACCCTCGACATTCGGCATGGAAGGCCGACGCTCTACCGCTGAGCTACGCCCGCAAGACTGGCGAGAGTGTACCGAAGGCGCTGGGCGCTGACCGCGCGCGCCTCGGATGGGTCAGGTCGCGGCGAGAAGGCGCTCCACATACTTGATGTCGTGGGTTGCGTTCACGAAGAGCTCCTCGCGCAGCAGGCGCTGGTACAACGGGATCGTGGTCTTGATGGGCCCTACCTTGAACTCGGCAAGCGCACCGAGCGAACGCCGAATGCACTGCTCGCGAGTTGGGGCGTGCACGATCAACTTTCCAACCATGGAGTCGTAGTTGGTCGGCACGCGGTAGCCGGCGCGGACATGGCTGTCGAGGCGGATGCCTGGACCACCAGGCGCGATCCATGTCTCGACAAGACCCGCCTGCGGCATGAAGTTGCGCGCGGGATCCTCGGCATTGATGCGAAACTCCATGGCGTGGCCCTGGATTCGGATGTCCGACTGCTTGTAGGGCAAACGCTCGCCTGCCGCTACACGGATGCCAGTCTGCACGATGTCGACGCCCGTGATCGCTTCGGAGATCGGGTGCTCCACCTGCACACGCGTATTGACTTCGAGCATGTAGAAGTTCTGACTGCGGTCCATCAGGAACTCGCAGGTGGCGGCGCCCGAGTACTTCGCTTGGCGGATCAGTTCTGCAGCTGACTCGCACACCTTCTCCCGCTTGGCAGGGTCGACTTCGGGCGCAGGAGCCTCTTCGATGAGTTTCTGGTGTCGGCGTTGGCTCGAACAATCTCGCTCATACAGGTGCACCGCGTTCCCATGCTTGTCGCCGATCACCTGCACTTCGAAGTGCCGCGCGAGGTCGAGATACTTTTCGACGAACACCATGGGATTCCCGAACGCAGCCGCCGCCTCCTGGCGCGCCTGTTCGATGCCTTGTCGCAGCCCAGCCTCGTCTTGCGCGATGCGCATGCCTCGCCCACCTCCCCCGCCCGCAGCCTTCACGATGACTGGAAAGCCGATGTCCTTCGCAACCTGGACGGCCTCATCGATGTCTTCGATGCCACCCTCGGTGCCGGGGAACACCGGCGTCCCAGCCTTCTTGGCAAGTCGTTTGCAATTGACCTTGTCGCCAAGTGCGAACATCGCCTCGGGGCTTGGACCGATGAACTCAAATCCACTGTCGCGACAGACTTCCGCAAAGTGCGCGTTCTCGGAGAGGAATACGTAGCCAGGATGAATGGCGTCTGCTCGGGAAATCTCCGCCGCTGCAATGATGCGGTCAATACGGAGATAGGAATCCTTGCTTGGCGGCGGACCGATGCAGACTGCCTGTGCGGCTTGCTCGAGCCACGGCCCGCCGGCATCCGCAGATGAGTAGACGCACACGGGCTCGATCCCGAGTTCACGACATGCTCGAATGATGCGCAGCGCAATCTCGCCGCGGTTCGCGATCAGGACTCGTTTGAACATTGGCAATCAGCTCGGTCGAACCAGGAAGAGCTTCTGTCCAAACTCCACTGCCTGCCCGTTCTTCACCAACACCTTCACGATTGTTCCTGATCGCTCTGCCTTGATCTCGTTGAAGATCTTCATCGCCTCGAGCAGGCACACCACCGTGTTGGCATCCACCGACAATCCCACGGTGGCAAGAGGCGGCTTGTCTGGCCCCGACGCCGCATAAAAGGTGCCCACCATCGGGCTCTCGATCGCCTCCAATCCCGCCTCATCCCCTGCGCCTGAAGACGCACCTGGCTTTGCCGTTGCAACCTCAGCCGCCGCGGTCGGCGAGACTGGCGCGGAGTGCATGGATGGTGTGAGCGGCACCCCGTGATGGACCACCTGGGGTGCGGTCAGGGTGGTTTGCCTCCGGATTGTGGCCTGCTCGTCCTTATCCCGAAGATCGAGTTCGGTCAGGTCATTGTCGACCATCAGTCGAACCAACTCCTTCAACTTTCTGATGTCCATCATGGTCTCGGAAGGCTACCCAAGCCAACGAATCGGCGCAGAACGGCACGGGATCGATGGAATTGCAGACAATATCATTTACGACGAACTGTCCGAAACACTGACCGAAACACTGACCGAAACACAGTCCGAAACACTGTCCGAAACTAGATGGATTTTCGAAGGGAAACGGGCGGACCGAGTACCTCGGCCAGCACGAAGCCCTGTCGCAGACCAGCCTTCGATGCGAGAGCTGATCGCACGCCACCCGATTGCGCCCGATCCACCTCGACGCTTTTCGCCACAATCAAGGCGGGCGTTGCAACTGGCTTTGGATGACGCCCCCCAAGCGCGGAAGCGTGAATCTGCTCCATCCGTTCGCGGAGATACGCACTCGTGGCTTCACCCTCGGGATCTTCCTCGTCCTCTTCGTCGTCATTGGCGCCACCCGAAGACCGTTGCAGCGCGTCGTTCGAAACAAACTGGATTTCTGCGGAGGGCGCAGCCTGCGTCGTGACAGGCAATGCAACTTGCGCCGCCTTTGCGGCATTTACCTTCTTCTCCGCCTGCTTCACCGCCATGCGGATGATCGCCTGCACCACGAGTACCACAATGAAGATGATGGTCCCTGTTGTCACGGCGACTGATTTCAGTCTACTTGCCTCGGGGGCAACTGGACAGAGAGCTCTCCGCTCACGCCCACAAACTTGCAGCCAAACGCTGACGAAAGCACGCTGGACTGCAGAACGCGGGTCGCCACACCAAACGCGGTCAGAACACCCCCGTCAAGAACTGCAACATCATCCGCCCACTGGCCGACGAGGGAGAGATCATGCATGGCAGCGACCACGACAGCACCCCTTCTGCAGCGCTGGCGCAGCGCTTCGATCACTCGCACGGACTCCGCGGGGTCAAGATTCGCAAGCGGTTCGTCGAGCACAAGCAGCCCACCATCCGCATGCTGCCGCAGTGCACGCGCCACGATGCACCGCTGCTGCTCGCCGCCCGACAACTCATGAAATCGTCGGTGGGCGAGGGGCTCGAGCGCCAGCTCATGAAGCAATGCCTCCGCCGAGATGCTCGAGGCACCATGGACAGCACCGAAGTCGACCACATCGCGGACCGTGACATCGATGGCGAGCATCGACCGCTGTGACACCCATGCCACAGATCTCGCGCGGCGTGCTGGCGGAATGGCGCTTGTGTTCTCTCCGCGCCACTGCACGGTACCCGCCGTCGGCGCACGCAGCCCCGCAGCAAGGCGTAGCAGTGAACTCTTTCCACTGCCGTTCCTGCCGATCAGCAGGCATGTTCGCCCCTCATCCACCTGCATCGTGACTGCATGCAGAGCACGGCGCTTCGAGTACGCAAAGGAGGCATTCTGAATGTTCAGCATGCCCACTCCCCGCGGCGTACGCGCGCAGATCGGAGCATCGTCAGGAACACAGGTCCACCGACGAGTGCGGTCAGCACGCCAATCGGAAGGCGACCGCTTCCAAAGTCGATCCCTTGCCGTACGGCATCGCTCCAGATCAGGATCGCAGCGCCCGCCACGGCGCTCGCAGGCACCAATGCCCCATGCAGTCCGCCCAAAAGCGCACGCGCCACATGCGGCGCCATGAAGCCGACAAATGCAATCGGTCCACAGAGTGCGACGCTGGCGGCGGCAAGCGCGCCAGCACCGATGAACAGTCCTCCTCGCAGCGGCCCAATCGCAACGCCCAGACTCTCTGCCTCATCGTCGCCTGCGCTCGCCAGATCGAGATCGCGCGCCTTCCAGGATGCCGCGACAACAACGATCAGGACCATGACGGAAGCACCCCACCAGGGAATGCTTCGCGGCAGTTCAGGAACTTGCCCCATGAACCAGCTCCAGAGTTCGCCGCGGCTCGTGGGCGGCATCATCGATTGCAGGAGGAGCGTGGTCGCCCCGCACATGCTGGCCACCACCGTTCCCGCAAGGACAAGCGTGAGTGGTTCCAACACGCCGCCGCGCCTCCCAAGCAGGAACACCAGGAACAAGACGCCAACCGCGCCCATCGTTCCTGGTACCAAGGCGTCTGGCCCCACGATGGCAGCCGCGGCGCCCGCGGCAGTGATCGGCAGCCAGGCTGCGATTGTTGCCCCAAGTCCAGCACCTGCGGAGAGACCGAGAATGAAGGGCGAGGCGAGCGGATTTCGAAGCAGCGCTTGCAGCAGAAGACCACTCAGTCCAAGCGCAGCGCCTGCAGCTGCACCAGACTTCACCGCACCGAAGCGAAGGGCGAGGATTTCCGGCTCAGGAAATCCGATCATCCAGGTGCCAGAACTTGGATCGCGCCCAATGAGCAGCCGTGCTGCAATTCCTGCAAGCAGCGAAGCCCCGAGTATGAAGTGCGCCATGGCTTTCGGCCGACCTGCGATCATGGCGCGTGCACCTCGGCAGCAAGGAGCGCGCGAACTCGAACAAGCGACTCCGTGATACCGCCACCTGGCTGCAGGAGCGCGGGTTCGTTCAGTCGCAGCACCTTCATGCCGCCATCGGCGGGAGCATCGAAGCGTGCAGCGGTGCCGCCCCGACCGAGACAAAGCAAGATGTCCGGGCTGACTCGGAGCAGGTCCTCCTGACCGAGCGACTGGTATCCCGCGCGGTCGAGCGCAGCAGAGAAACCCTGCGCCCGAAGCGTCTCCATCAGATAGGAGTCGGTTCCAAACGCCAGCAGGTCAGCACTTTCCTCGCCGCACAGCACTGCGAGCACTCGCGTGCCTGCTGCACCTTCGACCGGCGCGGTTGCAGCATCCAACTCTGCGCTCAGCCGCGCAGCCTCCATTTGCATCTTTTCCTGCCGTTCGATTGGACAGAACGGCCCACACACCGCTGCCACATCCCTGATCGCCCGTCTGCAGTCCCCAAGGGTCGAAAGGGGAATTGGAACCACGGCCCAACCCTTCCGTTGCGCAAGTTCAACAAGGACCGAAGGAATGCCCTGTGCTGGAGGCTGTACGAACACCAGCGATGGATTCGCTCGAACAAGCGCCTCCGCGTCAATGTCGAGAAGGGTTCCGACGGCTGGTGCATCGACAGGAGCGACACACCAAGGGGTGCGTCCGACGAGCAGATCCTCCGCCCCGAGTTTCACGAGCGTTGCAGTGACGCCCGGCGAAAGTGACACGATGCGTGCGGTGCGCGGTCCATTGGCTGCATGCGGAGCGGACGGCTCCGCTCGTTCGCATGACGGACTCACCAGGACCAACAGCAGCGCGGCGACTGCTGACCATCGACCTCGGTGGGCAAGGAGGGTCACGGAGGGCTACATTAGCGCAGCGATGGGTTGGTGGAGCTCCTTCAAGGCAACGCTTGGAATCGCGACCCGCGAGAGCGCACCTCAACAGGAGGTGATCGATCCTGCACCACGGCAGTCGATACCCGTGATCCGTCAAGCGCAGACCAACGTGCCAACGATCGATCTTCCCGAGGAGCTTCGTGCCCAGGTTGCTGAGCATGCTCGGTCACAACAGCAGTTGCAGGCGATGCTCGGAACACTTGCGAACACGATGCACGCGATGCCGCAAATCGCCACGCAACAGGCGCAGGTACTCGAGACGCTGCTCGACCAGTCCGCCCGAGCAAGGCAACGCGATCAGACGATCGAGCGGAACCTGACGCAGTTGACGGAGGGCGCGGACCGTCAGACGCAGACGCTTGGGCTTGTCCAGCAGCAACTCGACCTGAATCACGAGGTCAGTCTTCGCGTGGCGGACAGTTTGAAGGAAGTCTCGGATGCGATAGGCACTTTCGCCTCGTCCAGTGAACGCCAGTCGCGCGCCGTCGAAAGCCTTGTCCAGGCGACGCAGCGCCGCGTGGCTCAGTCGGATCGCCTTGAGCGATCATTGCAGTTCTGGCTCGCGGCCGTGGCGCTCATCTGCACTGTTGCGATGCTGTATGGAGTCTGGTCGGCTTCGAAGGGTCCCGTCGTGATCGCGATTCCTGCCCCCGAAGCGCCAGCCGCACCTGCGGCCCCAGCCCAGCAGCCGCAGCAGTGAGACCGACCGCGGATCCCCACTCCGACGCGCCTAGGAGTGCGCGGTTGCTTCACTGCCCTGCATCTGGCTGCGGACGAGCCTTTGATACACGGCGCAGCGGTCGAGCAACTGAGGATGCGTTCCCACATCGACGATGCGACCCTTGTCCATCACCACAATCCGGTCCGCCGACAGCATCGTGGAGAGCCGATGCGCAACGGTCAGCGTCGTGCGCGAATGACTGATCTCCGCGAGTGCCTGCCCGATTTGCTGTTCGCTCTCGGCATCGATCTGGCTCGTTGCTTCATCGAGAATGAGGATCGCTGGGTCCCGAAGCAGCGCGCGCGCAATCGCAAGCCGCTGCCGCTGCCCGCCCGAGAGGCTGGTCCCCTGTTCGCTGATGGCGCCGTCGAGCCCGCCCGCGAGACGCAGCACGAATGATTCGGCGTGCGCGCGGCGCGCGGCATCGACCAGCCGCTCACGCGCCACGCCCGATACGCCGAGCGAAATGTTCTCTGCCACGGAACCCTGAATCAAGATCGACTCCTGCGTGACCACCCCGATCTGCCGACGCACACTGCCGATGTTGGCCTGCGCGATGTCGACACCATCGATTCGAATGCGGCCCGAGACTGGATCGAGAAGGCGCGGCAGCATCGATAGCAGCGTGGTCTTTCCGCAACCGTTGGGACCGACGAAGGCCACATGTTCACCAAACGCAATATCGAGCGTGACATCCTCGACCGCAGGCTCCTCCGCTCCCGGATACCGAAACGACACTTGCTCGAAGGAGAGTCGTTCGCGATGACGCGGCAACCGCAGCAGTTGCTCGCCACGCCGCGGCTCCTCACGGAGTGCGAGCAACTCCTTGAGGCGATCTGCTGCCGCTCCAGCGGCCTGGATGTCGATGGCAAAACTGACGAGTGGGCGCACCGATGCGGCAGCCACTGCGAGCGAGCCGAGGGACAGCACGAATCGGTCGAAGCTGAGCGTTCCTCGAAGGATTTCACGAACGGCAAACGCAGCCAGTGCGAGCGCAGTCAAGATCGTCAGCGTCTCGATCAGCGGACCCGCAAGACTTTGCGCGACGCGCGCCCGCAGCGACTCACGCACAACGCCGGCATTCGCTTGGCGAAATCTGCCAGTCATGGCTGATTCCGCCGTCGCGGTTTTCACCATGCGAAGACCACCGAGAGCCTCCGTCGTCACTCGGAGAAGCCCGGCTTGGTGCATGAGAGCACCTTTGTTGCCGCGCCGAACGCGCTTCCCGCTCTTGCGCATCACCACCCCGAAGATGGGACCCGCGATTGCCGCGACCACCACCACGCGCCAGTCGATCAGGATCGCTGCGGTGAACGCGGCAATGGCCTTGGTGATCTGCGCGGCAGCCTTCCCCGTGACCGTCATCAAGCCGCCGACAAGTTCTCCCGTATCGCGAATGACTCGACTCGAGACCTCCGCCGGACCAAGACGCATGACATCGCTCAACGGAAGCCGCATCGCATGGCGGAACACATCGAGGCGAATGCGCGCGACCACCTCCGTGCACAGGCTGAAGCTGGTTGCCTGATGCAGGAAGTTCGCCGCGGCACCGAGCACCGTGAGAACACCCACACCGGCCAGGATCAGCAGCACCCCTGTCCAGGGGTCGCTCGGTAGGCGTTCCACGAGTTCGTTCGGAATGCGCATCCAAGGCCCCCGGGCGTTGAAGTCTGCGGCCAGCGCCTGCAGCGACTTTCCACCCTCACCGAGGATCAATTGGAGGATGGGGACAAGGCTGAGGAGCCCAATCCCAAGTCCAGCAGCAGACAATGCGGCAAACAGCAGCGTCCAGGCCAGACGAGCAGGACGATCGAGCAGTCGCCGCGCGAAGTAAAAGAACGCGCCCATCCAACACCCGAGACTATCAGGAGACGCAGCCAGTCAACTGATGCAGATCGCGCCAGAAGGCGGGATAGCTCTTCGACACGCAGGCAGGATTCGCGATGGAAATGCCGGGTCTCGCGAGCCCCAACACGGCGAAAGACATGGCGACGCGATGGTCACCGCGAGGGTCGATCAGCACCGGAGCAGCCCGCACACGATCGGGGTGAATCGTGATCGAATGATCCGTCGATTCGATGCAGCAGCCTGTGCGAGCGAGTTGTTCCGCCATCACATGGACGCGGTCGCACTCCTTGTCCTTCAGCGTCTCCAGTCCACGGATACGAGTGGAGCCCTTGGCGAGTGACGCAACCGCTGCGAGACACAACGCCCCATCAGGCCAGCGCGATGCGTCGATATCGATGCCGCGCCAGATCGATGTGCCCTCCACGCCGATGCCCGCTGCACTGGAGCACTCTGAAGCGCCCATCGAAACAAGGGCAGAAAGACACGCCACATCGGGCTGCTTGGAAAGGCGCGGAAGCCCGCGGATCACGACCCCAGCATCAGGAACAACCGCAGCCGCTGCCAGGAAGTATGCAGCGCTGCTCGCATCGACCTCGATCTGCAGCGATGCCGCGCGCAGTTGGGTTGGCGGCACGGTCACGCGGGCGAGCCTGCCTTCGTGATCGCGCTCCACCTGCACAGCAACCCCCCACTTCTCGAGCGCGTGGATCGTCAGTTCAACATAGGAAGGACTTGTCAGCGAGTCGGCGCGAACGGACAAGTCGATGCCGCGCTCAAGTCGCGGCGCAAGCAACAGAACCGCCGAGACGAACTGGCTCGACGCGGTCCGCCCCACTTCGAGCGCACCACCACGCGGCACCTTGCCTCCACCCACACGAACAGGCAGTCGCCCTTCACTCTCGAGATACTGGATCTCAGCGCCGAGCGCGCGGAGCATCTCGATCCCCTCCGCAACCGGGCGCTCACGCATCCGAGCGCTGCCATCAATGGTGATGGGCTGACGCGCCAGTGTCGCCAACGCGATCATGAACCGTGTCGGCGTTCCACCGTCACCAAGCATTACGCTGGATCCGCCTTCGAGGAGCCCGCTGCTGTCGATTTCCACCCACGAATCGCCTTCGCGGATGCCCGCTCCGCATGCGCGAATCGCATCGATGAATCGGTTGGTGTCATCCGCGCGAAGCGGTGCGTCGAGCCGCGTTCGGCCACTCGAAAGAGCAGCCAACATGAGAAAGCGATTCGTCTCGCTCTTGGAGCCAGGGGGCGTCACCGATCCGCGAAACGGGCGCGGCGCGGGGATGATCGAAACGCTGTCGGGCTTCTGCACGACGGCCATGGCTGACATCACTCTCCCGCCGCCGGGGCTGGACGAAACACGGCGACGACATCCTCGATGGGGACCACATACAAGCGATTGTCACCCTCGAAATCCACGGGGATTGCGTGCTTGGGGTGAAACAGCACACGGTCATAGCGCTCGACGGAATAATCAGGATCTCGTTCAACCTGCGCGCTCACGGCGACCAAGCGTCCCGTCAAGGTCGGGATCTCCATCTTGTCGGGAAGGTGAATGCCGACCTTCGTGACTTTCTTGTCCTCATCCTTGCGTATGAGGACCCGTTTGCCGACGGGCTCCACCGTTTCGAGACGCTTGCTTCCTTCTTTCGGACGCTGTGTCAACGCATCACACTCCTCGCTTCAGCCGCCGCATCGCTTGGGGATTCAGTTGTTGGGTGCCGGGAAGCCCTGCGGCGATTCGAGGGGCTTTGCATCGCCCGCCGTGCACATGACCACCACGAACACGGCTACCACCATCAACAGAACCCCCACAATGATTCCGAGTTTGCGGGCAACATTGGACGATGGCTGAGTCGCTTTCATGCGGGGAGCGAGGATAGCATTTCCGCATGGCCTCTCTCAGTACTCATTCCCCGTCCGCCACGGCGGCCGCGACCGATCCACTCACGCTCATCGATGTGGACCATGTCCGCTTCTATGTCGCCAACGCGAAGCAAGCGGCATTCTTCTACGCAAACGCTTTTGGCTTTCAGGTGGAGCAGATCGCCGACCTCACGACGGGGTCGCGTGAAAGCGCCCAGTATCTGCTGACACAGGGCAACATCCGCCTGCTGCTTGAGACACCGCTCATCCCGACGCATCCGTCGGCCGAAGAAGTCAAGTTGTACGGCGACGGCATCAAGGACATTGCGCTCACCGTCTTCGACGCCGAGCGCGCATGGGAGCAGGCCGTCCGAAATGGCGGAAAGTCGGCGTATGAGCCGCGGACCGTGACGGACGGCAGCGGGTCCGTGACGATGGCGGGTATCCGTACCTATGGGCGTGTCGTGCATTCCTTCGTGAGCCGTCGCGGATCATTCGACCTCCCCGCCCTCAAGCAGGGTGGACTCTTTGCTCCTGGGTTTCGCCGTGTCGAAGGCTTCGCTCTGAACGAGTTCAACCGGCAGCATCCCTGCGGACTGAAGTTCGTCGATCACTGCGTGGGAAACGTGGAACTTGGCAAGATGAACGAGTGGGTCAAGTGGTACGAGGATGTCCTTGGCTTTTCGATGTTCAAGCACTTCGACGACAAGGACATCGCCACGGACTATTCCGCGCTGATGAGCAAGGTGATGGCCTCTGGAAACCACTTGATCAAGATGCCGATCAATGAGCCCGCCGAGGGCAAGCGAAAGAGCCAAATCCAGGAGTATTTGGAATGGCACAACATGACTCCGGGTATCCAGCACTTGGCTCTGCGGACCGATGATGAACTCCGCAGCGTTGCCGAGCTTCGCAGTCGCGGTGTCGATTTCCTCGCCATCCCTGAGACGTATTATGAGTCGGTGTGGGAGCGTGTGAACGGCATGCTGAAAAAGCACGGCCACGAGGCGGTGAAGGAAGAGCACCAGCGCGTCCGCGACTTGGGCATCTTGGTGGACGCCGACGAAGAGGGGTACCTGCTGCAACTCTTCACCAAGCCCTTGCAGGATCGTCCGACGTTGTTCTTCGAGATTATCTGCCGTCGTGGCAGCCAGTCATTCGGCAAGGGCAACTTCAAGGCGCTCTTTCAGGCACTTGAAGCAGAGCAGGAACGCCGCGGCAATATGTGATTTCGGTGAAGAGCGACTACTCTCGCGCACAGCATGGCAGAGCAGGATCCCTCCACGAATCCAGATGACCTCAATCTCGAAATCGATCTCCCCGAGATCGACGAGCCGGTGTTGGAAGCGAGGAGGGATTCGAGCAAGGATGGATCCGACGAACCATCAACGTTCGTCCCGTCCGCAGCGCCGCGCCGAAATCGCACCGTACTGCTTCTCATGGCAGCCGTCCTCGTCATGGTGGCGTTGCCGCTCGGATGGCTTGGCTGGGCGTTTACACAGGACCGAAGCGAACTGGATGGAATCAGCGCAGGCCTGATCTCTGCTCGAGACGCTGCGGAGAAGACGAGCGGTGCACTCGAGGATGGTCCCGAGCGTCAACAGGCCCGGGACCTCGCTTCGCGTATCAGCGCGATCGACTCCGCCGAGTGGTGGGACCGCGTTGTTGTTCGCATCATTGCAGCGGATGACATCCGACGACTGACCGCGGAGGCGGGTGAGCTCACCGGGCTGCTCAATCAACGGAGCGCCAACCGTGCCTGGTGGCGCGAACGCATGGCAAGGCTCGAGGAAGAACTGACCGCCAACGACCGGACCATAGCACAGATCGAGGCAGCCAAAGCAGAGTTGGAGACCCCGCCTCTGCCCCACGACAGCGCTGGTGGAGTCGGACAAGAAGCGATCACAGCGACGCAAGCAAGGCTGGATTCGGCACTCGACCACTTGATGCAAATGCAGTCGCAGGCGGTCACCATCTTTGCACAGGCCACACAATCGTCGGGCGCCGTGGATTCGATCGAGCGCCTCGCAGCGCTCGAGGCTGAGATCGATGCAGCCACCCCGATCGACCGTCGTCCTCCGGAGATTGCCCAAGCCAGGCAAGCCGCCAAGCGGGCCATGGCGGCTGCGCGCGCAGTGCTTGAACGCCGCGACTCCATCCTGAACGATCTCTCCGAGATTCAAGCAAGCGCAACAGCTCTCGACCGAGAAGCCGCAGCGGCTTCGGCTGTCCAGGAGTTGGCAGATCGACTCGATGCCGTGGTGTTCGAGCAGTCCGATTCGCGATTTCGATCCTGTTTGCAGCCGAGAGTCGATGCACAGAATGCAGTTGACCAAGCACGCACCGAGCTCGCCGCGCGCGACGCGGCCTTGGCGTGGGTGCAGGGCTGGATGCAGACCGTCGAGGACGCGAATGACCTGGAGAGCCTTCTTGCCGCCCTGCAACCTCTCGCCGGCGAAACGCCTCCCTCGTCGGACCTTCCGGTTGTTCGAAGCGCCATCGTGGACCTCGAGGCACGCGTGCGAACTCGAACCGAAGAACTGGTGATCGAGAAGGCTGAGCGCGAGGCATCGCTCGCGCGTGCCACCGCGTGCGCGGCCCGCTTCGAGGCATTCGCTGCCGCCTTGGACGCGAATGATCTGAGCGGTGCAGCGTCTGAACTGGATTCTGCGCAACCCGAAACCGAGGAGCAGGGTGAGGAGATCGTGATCCTGAAGACGGCTCTCTCCGCAGTCCTGCGCGATTGGCTGTCGGAGGCGCTCGCCAAGCCGGGGGCCATCCGAGACACCGCTACCCAGCTTCGTTCGTGCCTCGAGAGCGAATCCATCGCTCGACTCGCACCAGATTTTGCTGCGCAGGCTGCGAACGTCTGGCCAACCGTTCTGGCGATGGAGGACAGTTTCCTCTACGACTCGCTCCGTCCCATGACTGGCGCGCCGGCTTCCGAGTTTGAGGACGCCGCACGGTGGTATCTCGATTCGAGTCGAACGCGAGGTGTGCAGCCGCCGATGCGCGCAGAGATCGAGGCAGTCCTCGAAGCGATGAAGCAGCCGCCTGTCACCCTTCAGGTGGAGAGCATCGAGTGGGGCGCCGTGCCATGCGACTGGTCGCGACCCCAAACCGATCTCACAATCGCCATGGGCGATGAGGTCCGCGTGTATCGGCTCGGCCCCGTGGCACCCGAGAGTGCATCGCTGTTGAACATGTCGGGACCCTTCGAGCAGCACTTCACCTTGCCGCGCGATACGACGCTCATGCTGTCCGTTCGCGGGAACTTCGGTTGCGATGATCCCTCCTCGCGCTTTCGAGGAACAGGTGAAGTCACCATCGACGATCTTCGGACAGGTGGGCGCTTCTCCCTGCCTTTCCACAACGGCGGCGATGATCGCTCCAACCCGCACAAGCTTGTCCTTGTGGCATTCCCTGACGAGGAAGTTCGGCGTGCACTTCAGTTGCCGCCGTGGTCCCCTGCCACCAAGGATTCAGCCGACTGATCAACCCTTCGCCCACGCCGGGGGAGGGCTTTCCACCAGCACACCGTCGACCGTGACGCGCCATGCATGGAGTGCAAAACAGCCGCCGCACCACGGTGGACTGAGTGATTCTCCTCGGTACAACGAGTCGCCAGCGAGCGGGTGTCCGAGGAACGCCATCCCCGCACGGATCTGGTGCCGGCGACCCGGCCCTTGCAGTTGAATTTCGATCAGATCGAATGCTGCTGCGGTCCGCGTGGAATCGGTATCGCCGCTCGCGCTCGCCCGAACCACTCGCCACCGACACTCGCCACGCTCACCGTCACCATCGCGGCGAACGGTCACCTTGGCCGATCCCTTGTGCCGGCTCGAAAACACAAGTTCAAATCGTCCCTGCGGTTCCAACCCGCGCTTCACCAGTGCGAGATAGACCTTCGCAATCGATCGCTCGCCTCGATCCGAGACCGCGTCACGAAGAACCCTGTGCATCGACTCGTTCTTTGCCGCGATCACGCAGCCACTCGTGCAGTGGTCGAGGCGTTGAACAAGCCCTGCGTCGGGCAGGTACGCCTGTGGCGGATGCTGCGCCGCAAGCCAACTCGACAGCACCTCGCCACCACTGCTGCGCCGCACCGTCACGCTGTGCCATCCTGCCGGCTTGTGAAGCACCATCCATTGCTCACACTCCTGAAGCACGCGCGGCACACTGTCGCACGTGGTCGAGTCGTTGACGGAGGATTGTTCCGTGGAGTGATCCACAGTGTGTGGAGCCTACGCGGACCAGCCTCGTACAATGCCCCGATGGCGTTCTACACACGACTAGGGCAGCTCCCACCGAAGCGTCACATCCAGTTCCGCCGCCCGGATGGCGGGTTGTACAGCGAGGAAGTCTTCGGAACCGAGGGGTTCGTCGGCCCGACCTCCACGATCTATCACATCCATCCCCCGACGCAGGTCACCGGATGGAAGCCCGTGTACGCGGCGCGGGTCGAGTACGTCGAACGGGAAGTCATGCGAATGCGCCATGTCCGCAGCGCACTGATGCCACCCAAGGGCGATCCGGTGACGGGGCGTGTGGTGCTCTTCGGCAATGAGGATGTCGAGATGTCCGTGTGCGTTCCCGCTGAGCCGATGGAGTACTGGTACAAGAGCGGAACGGGCGACGAGTGCATCTTCATCCATCACGGGTCTGGAACGGTCTTCACTGCGTTCGGCACTCTGCACTTCAAGCCGAAGGATTACATCGTGATACCGAAGGGCACCATCTACCAGATGGTGTTCGACAAGGTTCGTGACGGCTCGCCCGATCCGCGGTATCTGATGATGGAGTCGGTCAACGGATCGCACATCCTGCCGCCGCCGAGATATCTGTCGAAGCAGACTTCGCAGTTCCTCGAGCATGCGCCCTACTGCGAGCGTGACTTGCGCATCCCCGAACTTCCGCTGACTCATGACGAGCGCGGTTCCTTTGAAGTCCGCATCAAGTCGCGGGGCTTGGTGCACAGCTACAACTATTCGTACCACCCGCTCGATGTCGTTGGATGGGATGGCTGCTATTACCCATACATCTTCAACATCGACGACTTCAGCCCCATTGTTGGAAAGCATCACCTGCCACCGCCCACCCATCAGACATTCGAGGGGCACAACTTCGTCATCTGCTCGTTCTGCCCGCGTTTGCTTGACTTCCACCCGCAGGCGATTGTCGTGCCCTACAACCATTCCAACCTCGACTCCGATGAGGTCCTGTATTACGTCGAAGGCAACTACAAGGCGCGGCGCGGAATCGAGGCATCCTCGCTGACGCTTCACCCACAGGGCATTCCACATGGACCGCATCCTGGAACCGTGGAAGCGTCGATTGGCGCGACACGCACGGACGAGCTGGCTGTGATGTGCGACACATTCCGACCGCTGTACCCGACGAAGGCCGCACTTGAACTGGACGACAGCAACTATCCGATGAGTTGGGAGCAGCATGCCACCGAAGCGGCAGCGAAGCCCAACGGCAAGAAGGTCAATACCTGGGACTGACCCAAGAGACAGTCGGGATGCGTAAAGCCACGATCATCAAGCTCATCATCGCTGCGAAAGTCACCGTCGTCGGCTGTGTTGCACTGGCAGCCACCATGTCCATCCCCCAAGCGAAACCTGCCGAGACACCTCCAGCCAAGGCGGCAAGTGGACTCCCAGTGGAACGCATCATGCTCGGCGGCGAGTCGTTCGACCTCGAAGTTGCGGCGACCGAACAGTCGATTGCGAAAGGCCTCTCCAAACGCACGGAGATTCCAAAGAACACGGGCATGGTGTTCGTCTTTCCCGCCGGCAATGAGCGATTCTTCTGGATGATTGACTGCTTCGTCGACATCGATATCGCCTATCTCGCGTCGGATGGCACCGTCGTGTCGGTGTACACCATGAAGAAGGAGGCGCCGCGGCAGGATGGCGAGTCGAATGCCACCTATGAGTCGCGGCTGAAGCGCTACAACAGCGGGCCCGGGGTTCAGTTCGCGATCGAAACGCCGGCGGGGACCAACGATGCGTTGAAAATCAAGCCTGGCGTGAAGATCCCGATCGACCGAAAGCGGTTGCTCGGCCATCTGAATCAGAACCGCACGGTGCCCCCGCCCCGCTGAACCAAGCGGGAATCACGTTCGTGCAGGCAGCACGATGCCGCGGCATTCCCCAAATCCGATGCGCGCAGCGCCCGGGCGTTCGCACCATGCACGCAGGATGACCTCATCGCCATCCTGAAGGAACTTGCGCTCACTGCCATCGGAGAGGGTGATCGGCTGCGTCCCCCGCCATGTGCGCTCGAGCAAGCAGCCGCGCGAGAGTGGATCCGAACCCGACACGGTTCCGCTCGCGAGCAGATCGCCCGTTCGAAGGTTGCAGCCACCACTCGTGTGATGGGCGACCATCTGCGCCACCGACCAATACATGTCGCGGTAGTTGCCTAGGCTGACGCGGCACGCTGGCATCTTCCTCTCGCGCATCGCAGCGCTCGCCACCAGCAGTTCGAGTTGGATGTCGAACAAGACATCACCCTCGCCACGCAGGTAGGGCAGCGGCTGCGGATCGCCGTCGGCGCGCGCTGGAAGCGGAATGCGAAATGGCTCGAGCGCATCGAGAGACACCACCCAGCCCGAAAGCGTCGAAGCGAAGTTCTTCGCCAGGAACGGTCCGAGAGGCTGGTACTCCCACTTCTGTACATCTCGCGCACTCCAGTCGTTCAGGAGCACAAGTCCAAAAACATGGTCGAGCGCCGACGCGACGGCAATGGGTGATCCGAGTGCATTCCCCCTTCCGATCAGCGCCCCCACTTCCACCTCATAGTCGAGCAACTTTGTCGGACCGAAGGATGGCGGACCATCGTCACTGGCGACGGTCTGTCCGCAGGGGCGAACCACCGCGGTGCCACTCGGGACGATGGAGCTTGAACGCCCGTGATAGCCGATCGGCAGATGCTTCCAATTCGGAAGCAGCGGCTGGTTGGGGCGAAACATGCTGCCGACATTGGTCGCGTGATGGAGCGATGCGTAGAAGTCTGTGTAGTCACCGATCTCACACGGCAACTGAACGGACAATCCCCACTCCGGGAGCACGATGTCGCCGCGCTTGGGATGGTCGCGCAGCTCGCCGCAGTCGGCGGAGAGAAGCCGCGTGAACTCGGCGCGGGCGGCGCGCCATGCACTCTTGCCGAGAGCCATGAACGGGGCGAGTGATTCCCCGGCAAGCGAATCGATGATGCGCCGCTCCAGGCGCTCGAGCAGCCCACATTCTGCGAGCGTGCGAACATCCACCACGAAGTCGCCGATGCGAACACCGACCCGTCGCCCGCGACCCTCGGCGGCAACGACGCCAAGCGGGAGGTTCTGCAGAGGAAAGTCCCCGCCCGGGCTTGAAGATCCCTCTACCCACGAGGAACGGATGGATGGACTCACGCTGCGCCCCCACTCGGTACTGCGCGCACCAACTCCATGGCCACAAGATCATCCCAAGGCTCGTCGAAAGAGCATGATCCGAACGAATGGGCAAGCCGTGACCGCGCATCCAGAATCTCCTCTCGGGAAACGCGAATGCCCTGCCATGCGACGGCTCGTTCGCTGAACTCGATGTCGTCCATGGATTCGACCGTCAGGAATGCAGCGAGTCCGTCGATGTCGATGCGGCGCGCTTGCGCCATGGCAGCGCCAAGGAACACATTCAGGAATCCAAACTGCTTGGCTCCAGCACCCTGGTTGAAATGACAGAGGGCTCGGTGCAGACCTGCCGTCGCTTTGAACGGCACTCCGGCTGCAGCAGCCGCAAGCATCCCGCGGGCAAGATCCCCAGCTGCAGGGTGCGCCTGCGGCGTCGTGCCCCCCGTGCGGAACTTCACGCCAGCTTCCTCCCCGACGAGCGCAGCAATCATGCCACGCGGATCGTTCTCGAGTGCGACTTCGAAGTATGGGAAGACATCATCGGGCAGCGCCGTGACCAGCCGTTCGACGGCGGACACGCTGCCCGCTCGCATCTCGAGCGAATCGATGCGCATCGCTGCTTCGCCCTCGCTCGACTGGCGATCATTGAACGCATGAACTGCATCGAGTTCGCGCAAGCACTCTGGGGTTCCCGCGGGTGACAGCACGCAAGTGATCGCCCACGCACCTTCCGTCGAAGGCGGCTCGACACGCGGGGCATTCCCCTGCGCAAGTTCGGAGAGTGTGTCCAGCTTGTCGGCGGGCCAGACGAGGCGGCCGAGCATCCACGCGCGCGGCGATGAAATCACCTCCGTGAAATGGCGAACAACCACCGCCGGTTCCAGTTGCGCAGGCGGATAAAGCCCCGCGTAATCGATGACCGATGACATCAACCCATGGATGCTCTGCATCGGCGCAGCATAGGCGATGCGCGCATCACGCCTCTTCAAAGTCGAGATCGCGACCGAAGGTTTCCGGCAAGAGGAACACCGCAAGCATCGCCAGCGGAATCAGAAACGCGCCGACGATCGCAGCCGACTGCCAGGGTGTTGCTGCACCGCCACCGAGCAGTCGTTCGCCCGTGGTCCAGAGCAGTGCACTGCCCGCAGCGGACCAGCGCACGAAGTTCGGTGCGCTCGTTGCGGCAGTCGCGCGCAGGTTGGTGCCGAACAGTTCGGCGGACATCGTGACGAATACCGCCCAATATCCCGCGGCGAAGCCCAGGGCACAGGAGCACGCATAGAACGCCACCAGACTGCTCGCCGCAGTGGTGAAGTACAGCCCGACCGCCACAACGGTGAGCGCGTGGAATACCCAGAGCGCTGCACGACGCGATCGAAGCATCTGGCTCAGCAGTCCACTTGCCAGGTCGCCGATCGCAAGCCCGATGTACGCCCACATGATCGCTGCGCCAGGTGATGGCAGCGCAGTCTCGGGCATGCCAAGGCTGCGGCCAATGGCGTCGCAGTACTTCACGAGAATGCCGATGCAGTACCAGATGGGGACTGCAGCAACGATCGTGCACAAGTACCTCTGCAGGCGCTGCCGCGGATAGAGCAGCAACCAGAACGATCCCCGACCTCCGCTCGGCTTCGTCCGCACCGCTTCAAACATGCCGCTTTCCACCACACCGATGCGGAGCGTCAGCAGCAACAGCCCCATACAGCCCCCGATCAAATACGCGACACGCCAGTCCACGAGGCGCGTGATGCCGAACGCGGCAACGGCGCCCAAGACGCCGACGGTGGCGATCATCGTGGTGGCGATGCCACGCCGGTTTGGAGTGACGAGCTCCGCAACGAGGGTAATGCCCGCACCGAGTTCCCCTGCCAATCCAAAACCTGCCACGAACCGAAGCACTCCGTACTGATGGACAGCCGACCCGAGTCCGAGTGCGTGCAGCACGGCGCCACCGCCCGAATCAGGAACATCCGCGATGAACGCATTCAGGATGTTGGCGAGCGAATAGGTGAGGATCGATCCAAAAAGCACGGACAATCTTCCCTTGCGGTCCGCGAGAATGCCCCACGCGATCCCGCCCACCACAAGACCCGTGACCTGCAGAAAGTTGTCGAGCCACAGTCCGACCGGCTTCAACTGCTCCTGGGGAACCCCAAGTGACTTCAGACTGTCCACACGAACGATTGCAAACAGCAGCAGGTCAAAGATGTCAACGAAATAGCCGAGCGCAGCAACAATGATCGCGAGGGCTGGAGAACGAACTGTTTGCGCAGCGCGCTCGGCAGCGTACATGCGGGGAAAGGTAGCCTCTTCCGCGCGAAAGACGACATGGAACTTCTGCTGATCATCGCTGCCATCGTGATCGTCGTCGAGGGGGTTGGCATCGGGTTGGCGGTGGACGCGATCGGGCGGGGGCGCACTCCCCAAGGGGCATTTGCGTGGGCGCTGGCGCTCATCTTCGCCCCCCCCATCGCCATTCCGCTGTACTTGCTGCTCGGCGCCCGCAGACTGGATGGCTACATACGTGCACGCCGACGGGGACAGATCGGGCTCGACCAACTCGCGCAGCGCGTGAACGATGCCATGCGCCCATGGCGCATCGACATGCCACTCGTGGAACGCGAGCACAAGGGGGCCATGCAGATTGTCGCGGATCGGCTGACGACAACGGCATGGACCAGCGGCAATCGCACCACGCTGCTCGTGGACGCCCACGCCACCTATGACGCGCTCGAGACTGCGCTCGCCTCAGCCACACGCCAGGCGTGCGTGCAGTTCTACATTGTGCGAAACGATGCCGTCGGCCAGCGATTGCAATCCGCGATGCTCAACGCGGCGGCGCGGGGCGTTCAAGTGCTGTTCCTTGTCGACGATGTCGGGTCGCTCACACTGGCACGTGCGTACATCGCTGACCTCGAGCGTGGCGGCGTGCAGTGCGCACGCTTTTCACCCCGGCGCATCCTCAACCCGTTCCATCTCAACTTTCGCAATCATCGGAAGGTCATCGTCGTGGATGGACACACGGCACTCGTGGGAGGAACGAACATCGGCAGCGAACATATCGGTGCCGATCCCACCTTTGGTCAGTGGCGTGATACGCATGTCCAGATCGAAGGTCCCGCTGCGCTTGCGGCGCAACTGGCCTTCTGTGAGGACTGGAACTGGGCTGCAGGTCACATCCCGACGCTCTCTTGGGACGCAAGCGAACGTGGAGACGAAAGGGTGCTGCTTGTGCCCACAGGACCAGCCGACGAACTCGAGACATGCGCCCTCATGTTCCATCAGGCGATCCACCACGCGCGGCGGAGATTCTGGATCGCGACTCCCTACTTCGTCCCCGACGAAGCGATTGTGACGAGCCTGCAACTCGCCAGACTGCGCGGGGTCGATGTTCGAATCCTCATCCCGGACGATTGCCGTGATGCACTCGTTCAGCGTTCCACCCATTCGTACTACGAAGAAGTCTTGGGCGCTGGCATCCGCCTCTACCGCTACCAGCCCGCGTTCCTCCACCACAAAGTCTTTCTCAGTGACGACATCGTCGGTGTGGGCACGGCAAACTTCGACAATCGATCCTTCCGAATCAACTTCGAAATCACGGCGCTCGTTCATGGAGGCGAACTCGTGCCCACTATGGAAGCGATGTTCAATGACGACCTGCAACGGTCGCAGGAAGCGCATCTCTCGGACTGGGCGTCGCGCTCGTGGCTCTTCCGAGCATCGGCGCGAATCAGCCGCCTGATGTCTCCAGTTCAGTAGTGGGTTGCGCCTGGAGCGACTGCCGCAGTTTCTCTGCAGCGATCTTGTCGGTAACCGCGAGCCGCCGAACAGTTTCTTCCGCGCCGCCGGCGTCTCCAGACCAAGACTGCACTCGAGCCAGAGTCCCGAGCGACTGGGGCGAAGTCGGCGCGATGGCAACGGCGCGCTGCGCAGCTTCGAGCGCTGCATCGCGGTCGCCGCCGCGAAACAGAAATCCCGCTTTCCAAATGAAGGGCTCAGGGTCCTTGGGCGCAGCAAGTTCCGCAGCCTCCCATGTCTTCAACCCACCCGCACGGTCGCCAGCTGTCCACTGCGCCGCTCCCATCCAGCAACGAGCCTCCACCAGCCCGCTGAGATTGGCCCACACGCGAAAGTCCTCGATTGCAGCCCGCGCGTCACCTTGCCGAAGGTGGCACTTGCCGATGATCTCATACGCCTCGCCATCAGTCGCGGACCGCAATGACCGCTCCGCGTCCTCGATCGCAGCGTTGAACGCACCCAATCGATAGCGCGCGAAGGCTCGCATGCGGAGTGCAACGGCATTCCCCTTCTCGATCGCCAGCGCACGAGTCGCTGCCTCGACTGCTTCGCTGTAGCGGTGCTGTGCGATCGCGGCATACGCGATGCACAACTGGGGCATGATGTCGTCGGGCGACTGGCCGGCCTGCTCGGCAAACTTCGCTCGCGCCGCCGTTGGGTTCGCATGCACCTCATCGGCACATGGCAGCGTCGACATCGTGACCTGCTTCGGCGCGCAACCCACCCCACACGCTGCGATCGAAGCCAGGACAGACATCACTGGGACACACAGTGCAGGGCGAGAGTGCTTTTGCGATCGGCGCTGTATCGACATCAGTTCTCCTTGATCGCAGCGCCTTTGGAACGAGTGAACGCATGCGCACCCGCAAGCCGCTGCCGAAGCCGGAGTGTATTCGCAATGACCGACAGGTCGCTCAGACCCATGGCAACCGCTGCGATCAGCGGTCCATGCATCCCAAGCACCCCCAACGCCGCGAGGGGGATCGCCAAGGTGTTGTAGGCAAAGGCGAACCAGAGGTTCTGCCGAACCGTCCGCATCGTCGCACGGGCGATCGAAATCATCATTGCGGCAGCACGCGGATCGGAGCCGACGATCACAGCGCTTGCCGATACCGAGGCAAGAGCCGTTCCACCTCCCATCGCAACCCCGACACCTGCCTTGGCGAGCGCCGCCGCATCATTGATTCCATCTCCCACCATCATGCAGGCCCGACCATGCTGTTCGGCAACCGCGGCCTTCTGCATGGGTGTCTGCCCACCAAGGCAGTCGTCCTCGTCGATGCCAACCGCGTCACCCACCAGCACTGCCGAAGCCTGCCGATCGCCACTCAGCAGCTGGACATGAACTCCCAGCATGCGCAGCTGCTTCACCGCCTCCGCAGATGTGGGACGAATCGGATCGCGCACCCTGAATCGCGCCCATGTCTCCCCATTCACTTCAAGCCTCGCCGCTGCAGCCCCATCGCGCCGAACGGACACGCGCTGCCCACCGACGACGCCTTCCACCCCATCGCCGGCAATCGCGCGAAACGAGCCAACTGGCGCGAGCGACACGCCGCGCTCCCTTGCAAGCTGCACAATCGCGCGCCCGATCGGGTGCTCACTCGGCGCTTCCACGGACGCTGCCAACCGAACGGCATCTGCCTCGCTACCGCAGACCATCTCCATGGCATCAACGGTTGCTGATCCCGTCGTCAGGGTGCCCGTCTTGTCAAACAGCACTCGCGTGACCAGCGACGCCTGTTCCACCACGCCACTGCTCCGAAGCAGGATTCCCCGCTTGCTTGCTGCACGTGCTCCCACGGTGATCGCAAGCGGCGTCGCGATCCCAAGCGCACAAGGACACGCGATCACAAGAACGGTCACGGCGACCACGATTCCCGCGGACAATCCATCCGCCACCGCCCATGCGATGCCTGCGACCAGCGCAACGGCGATCATCAGCGGCACAAACCAGGCGCACACACGGTCAGCCAGCCGCTGGATCGGCGCCTTCGTCCGCTGCGCATCGCACACGATCCGCGCGATCTGCGCTGCCGCGGATTCACACCCTGCCCGCGAAGCACGAACCGTGAGTGCACCGTCCACTGCGATCCCACCGGCGAGCACCCTGTCGCCAACGACTCGCATGACGGGCAGCGACTCACCTGTTAGCGTCGATTCATCGACACTGCTCGTTCCGCGGATGACATCGCCGTCGACCGGGATGCGCCCACCGGGCTTGACCAATACCTCCTCACCAACACTCACCTTCGACGCAGGGACTTCCTCCACCGCTCCCCCGTCGCGCACGCGAAGCGCGTGCTGCGGCAACTCGCCCATGAGCGCTGCAAGCGAACCTGTCGCTCGAGACGTACCGCGCGACTCCAGCCAGTGCCCCAAACTGACGATCGCGATGAGTGCCGTGGTCTCCGCGAAGTACAGCGGCGCAGCCATCTCATCTCCAGTCGCTGCGTGGTGCAGAAACACGGCCGCACTCATCGCGAAAGATGCCCCAACGCCCATCGCAATGAGTGAGTCCATGTTGGAAGTACCCACTCGCAGAGCCTTCCACGCGCTCGAAAAGAACCCACCTCCTGCACACACCAGAGCGACCGCAGCACCGATCAACATGCTCCACCCCTGCCACTGCGCATGGCTGCCCAACAGGTGCATGCACTCAAGCGGGATCCACAGCGCGCCGGCCAGGATCGTGCGATATCGCCACCGTCGCTCACGCTCCGCCTGCGCTTGGATGGTCGCCGCCTGCTCCTGCAGCAACTCTTGCAGCGGATCATCCTCGGCAGCGTTGGACCATTCAGCTTCGTAGCCAAGCGCACGAACGACATTCGCAGCTTCGCTCGCAGCTGCCGCGTGCGCCTGCACCAAGGCCGATCCAGATGCGAAGTCCACAACGGCACGCGAGACGCCTTCCAATCGCTTCAGCCGCTCCTCGATGGTCCGCGCGCACCCCCCACAGTGCATTCCGCCAATCAGCAGCACTCGATCGTCCTCGGCGACAGACATAGGAACAAGGTAGGCAATGCCCCTGTTGCGGGCAGCGTGTTCGCAGTTACACTTTGAAAGTCTTGCGGGCGTAGCTCAGTTGGTAGAGCGTCAGCTACCCAAGCTGAATGTCGAGGGTTCGAGTCCCTTTGCCCGCTTTCTCCTGATGCATCGTGCATACACGGGAGCGATGCATGAAACGATTCTCAGCGACTCTTCTGGTCACTGCCGCCCTCGTTGGCTGTGCTGCGAATCGTTCCACCAAACCTGCTGCGCTGCCCGAGTCGTACCGGGATTGCTGCCGCGAATACGCCAAGGCTGCAGACGCTGCGTCGGATGCGGCTGGGGAGTTGGCGGAAACGGATGAGGCAGCACACAGGGAAAACGCCGTTTTGGTCACCGCCGCGGCGGAATCTGCCTTCATGGCGGAGCAAGCATCCTCTGTGGCATCCCACATTGCCGACGATGACTCCGCCGATGGAGGCGACGCCCGCGATGCGCTGGTGGTTGCACTCTCGCGATCAGAGCTCGCCTGGGCCGCGGCGCGGAAGGCATTTGCAGCGCCTCCAAACGACTCCAAGCTGGCAGCGGCCTATGCAGATGCCTTGGCCAAGGCGCGGATTGCGTGGGAGGCGGCGCAGCGAGCGATGCAAGAGTGCGATCTGGACTGAGTCGCTGCGCTGTCCCGCTGCGCTACCCCTTCGTGGACGCCATGTCGCTGCGCATCCAGCCGTTGGAGGCAGTCTCGCCCGAACCAGATTCACTGCACTTCTCCCGAGCGCGCGGCGTGTCACTGCCGAGATCGCGTTCATACACGATGCCATCGGGAGCAACCTTGAAGGTCATGATCCCGCTGACTCCGTACTGCTCAGGCCACGCGATCACCGTGCCGAGCGCATCGATGGTCCCGGCCGGCAGCACCGCAAACCAATACCCGTTGAACGCCGCTGCATTCCTCGGCGCGCCGCCTGTGCAGTCCGCGCCTGCGATCGCCGCTCCGAGCGGCGCCTGTGCTTCGGCGCCCGTTGCCGGCCAATACAGCCCGTCTTTCCGTCCAGCGCTGCTCATGATGCGCGCGGCGAACATCGCGGTCGCACCGCCCTGCGGCAGACTGTCGAAATAGGCGCGCTGCGCTGCGGCGATCGCCTTCATGGCATCGATCGTGTCAAGTTCGTTACGACCAAGTCGACGCAGCCGAAACTCTTCGGCGCCTGCTGCCGTATCCCACGACCAGCGTCCATCGTGCTGACGAAGCGGCACGGCAAAGGCGAAACGATCGGGATCATCCGGAGCACCAACAACCAGAATCGCCCCGTCGCCAACTTGGTCGATGCGGTATCCGCGCTCAAGCCGCGTCAGAAATGCGGCGCGCAATCGCTGTGCTTCATCGGGCGCCTGACGCAGCTCACTCCAGCGTGATCCAAACAGCGCCTCGGCAACTCGCGGATTTGGGTTCTGCAGCACGCCTTTGAGCGCAGCCACGGCGGCTTCGGGCGTGGCAAACTCTGCGGCGCCCGAAGCCGTTGGCGAGACTGTGGAAGGACTGTTGCACGCCGAGATCGCGAGGGCCACGGCAAGCGCGATGATCCGGCGAGAAACGATCCACCGGTTCATGCTGTTGTTGGACTGCGTCATCGGCGACCTCCTCTCTCACCGCCCGATCCGCCATCACCTCTTCCGTTCCCACCTGCTCCTCCGCCACCAGTGCGGTTGGCGGACCTCTGATTGCTCGATGCTCCGCGTTGGCTTGATGCCGATGATCTGCGGTCTCCAGAAAATGCTGAACGATCTCCGCCAGCACCGTAGGCGCCAGCGGCACCTGCACCACCTGCGCCCCACGAGGGTCCATATCCACCTGGTCCGTTCACTCGACCAACTCCTCCAGGACCGCCGACCTGTCCCACTCCACCCGGTCCGCCCACTTGGCCAACGCCAGCGGGTCCACTGACGCCTCCGGCCCCGCCGACTCGCCCGTAGCCAGGGATGCCTGCGGGTGCGGGCATGCGCGGCGAGCCAACACCGCCCACGCCACCGACACCACCAACACCGCCCGGATCCGCGGGTCGATAGGGGCTACCGACATCGCCAACGCCACGGAAGGCAGACCCTGCTGGACCAGGAGTCACAGCTGATGCTGTGGCCGCATTCTGACGGCGCTGAGTCTGATTCCACTCATCATGCAGCGTATTCACCCCTGCCACACCCACATGATCCCACGCCGGGTTGTAGACCGCATGACCCCAGGCGCAGTAGCCGCGGTACCAGTCGCAGTTGATCGCTCCGAAGCCGGGACCAACATAGACGCCGCTTGCGTAACCCCAGTAGCCAGCGGGGTAGCCGGCGACATACACATCGGGGTCGGCGTACACGACCTCTGGTGAGTAGATGGGCACTGTAATCACTTGCGGGTTTGCGGAGATGATGGTGACCGTCGATGCGCCGTCGTCACCAGTCGACTGCACGGCAATCTGCTGGTCGTCGGACTTGAGCGCTCCGTTGGCGATGGCCTTCGCGCGCAGCTGCTGCGTGACGCGCATCACATCCGATGGCTGCTTCAAGTAGGCGGACCCGAGTGCTCGCATCCAGTCTGGATACTGGTTGAGCGTGTTCACCACGGAAGGCACTGCCGCAATTGCCTTGACCGGAAGTTCCCAGTTGGTCGCATCAATCTGCGCTTGGGTTGGCGGCGAACCCGATGCGCACATTCGCGCTGCAGCCGCGACTTGGTCGGGGTAGAGGCAAGCCGTGAGGGTGTTCGCAAGAAGCGAATCGGGATAAAGCGCCACAGGCCCCACAAGCAACTTGATCTCGTCATCCGTATACCGCTCCGTTGCTGCAACCTTCGGCGTGGTCTCGCCTGGCGATGCTGGAACCGCATTCGCAGCGGGCGGCGACCCTGCTTGCATCCCCGCACCGTGCCACGCCGCAGCGTCAGGCGTGAGCGCTGCCAGAGTCAGGCATCCGACACCCAGTGCAAGCGAACTCGTCCATCCATGACATCCATGACGCCGCGAATGGAACCGCCGACCAACGCTCGCACCCTCGAAAGCACCCGATGGACTGTTCATTCGTTCAGCTCCTCTCACCTTTGGAAGATAACTCCAACTCACCAACAACCGAATCCATCAACCCCATCTCATCTCGAACTCGATGAACAGCTGCCCTCGCCGAGAGCCTCCGCGACCGCGCGCTGGAACACCGCCTCCTCGGCGGGAACTCCCGTCCACTGTGTAAAGATCTGCATCGCCAACTGCACCAACATCTCGACACCGTCCACCACGGGACAGCCCCGCGTCTTTGCCGCCACAAGGAAAGGAGTCAGACGAGGATTTGTAATCACATCGACCGCGAGACAGCCAGGTGCGACGGTGTCCCAGTCGATCGGCACCTCTTCGCAGTGCGGTGCGCAGCCCAGGTGCGTTGCGTTCATGAGCACTGTTGTTCCCTTGGGCAGTCGGATGGGACCAGACCACTGCTGCCACTCACACGGAACGCCCGTCGCATCGCGGACACGCGCCGCGACTTCGCACCCCTGCTCCTCGCGCCGTGTGACAAGCGTGAGGTGCGCCGCTCCAGCCCATGCGATCTCGACAGCCATGGCACGGCCCGCGCCCCCCGCACCGAGCATCACGACACGCTGGCCCTGCAGCGGAGCGACTTTCTTGATCGCCTTGACGACTCCCTTCCCATCGTTGTTGTGACCAATGACCCGGCCATCTTCGATCGTGGTGTAGTTGGCCGCACCGATCGCGCGCACATCCTCGTCCACGGCGTCGAGCAGCGGAATCACGGCAACCTTCCACGGAACGGTGATGCACATCCCTCGGTACCCAAGCGGACGCAGCGCCGCAATCGCGCAGGCAAGATCTGCCTCATTCGCGATGTCATTCTTCCAGAATTGCCAGTGGAGGCCGTGATGCGAATACACCGCATCGAACATGCGGTCAATCGGGTTCTCCGCCACCGGATGACCAAGCATTCCCGTCATCTGCTTCGCAGGTGCAATGATTGCCACGGGGACGAGGCTATCCAAACGGTTCAGGTCCGCGCGAGCCGCTCCATCTCCTCACCGAGGGGCGTCTTCAATCGCGACCGCGATTGGCCCGTGATCAAACGCGCCCCCTTGCTGTACGCGAGATACGCGAATGCCCAGGAGAGCAACACAAACAGGCGATTGCGGAAACCGACGAGCAACACCAGATGTACGAACAACCACGCGAGCCACGCCGGAAGTCCGCGGAGCTGCAAGCCGCTCACTTCCGCCACCGCACGCGCACGACCGATCGTTGCCATGCTTCCCTTGTCCTTGTATCGAAACGCGGGGCGCGGCGGCGGCGGCGTGCCACGCCTTGCCGCTTTCGTTTCCGCCGCGATGACGCCCGCAACCATCTCAGCCATTTGGATGGCGCCCGGAGCAACTCCAGGCACCGCACGCCCATCTTTCGAGCAGGTTTGCGCTGCCATGTCGCCGATCACAAAGACCTCGGGGGATCCAGGCACCGAACAGTCGGGCAACACCTTGACGCGGCCAGCGGAATCCAGTTCGGCGCCCAGAGTGGCGCCGAGCGGACTCGCAGATACCCCCGCCGCCCAAACGACCGTATCCGCTTCGATGCGTTCACCAGCGACGACAACGCCCCCGTCAAACACATCCGTCACCATGCTCTTCAAACGAACCTCGACTCCCAAGTCAGCCAGCGCTACCCGAGCAGCTTCGCTCGACGCTGCACTCATGGAAGGGAGCAAGCGATTCCCCGCTTCGACGAGCACAACGCGCGTCGTTTTCGTGCGCACGCGGCGGAAGTCTGGTGCCATGGCATCCACCGCGAGCTCACGAATCGCACCCGCAAGTTCCACTCCGGTGGCGCCTCCACCGACGATCACGAATGTCAGATGCGCGCGAAGGGCTTGCGGGTCTGTTTCCGCTTCGGCATCCTCGAACGCCTGCAATACGCGCGCGCGGATTGCCGTGGCCTCGTTGAGCGTCTTCATGCCCGGTGCGAGTGCCGACCATCCATCCTTCCCGAAGTAGCTCGATACAGCTCCGGCCGCAAGAACCAACCAGTCGTACGGTGCCCGCGTGCCATCGGAAAAGATGAGCGATCGGTTCGCTCGGTCCACGGAACGGACCTCACCGAGCCCGACGAGCGCGTTCGCCTGAAACCGAAAGATGCGCCGAATCGGATAGGCGATCTCCGATTCGGTCAACACACTCGTCGCGACCTGATACAGAAGCGGCTGAAAGAGGTGATGGTTCGATCGATCGATGAGCACGACACGCACGGGCGCGCGCGCAAGGCGCTGAACCAGCCGGATTCCCCCGAAACCGCCCCCGACCACGACAACAAGCGGAAGGTCGCTTCGGGAACTTGTCTCGAAGCCACTGGAATGAGCGGTCGTTGCATCCACGGGCCGATTGCTTCCTCGAACGATCCTAGGCACAAGTCAGGGACCACTCGACGCCGAAGCCCCGTTTCCGCCGCAGCGCGATATCAGGGGTTCTTCGCGACGCGGAGCCCTGTGTCACTGACCCGAAGCCCCTCAGGCTCATCTTCAAAACGCACGGAGACGCGGCTCAACCATGGTGCGAGGTGCCAACAGCCACTGCGGAAAACACGCGTGATTCCCGTGGGAACTCCCGTGGGATCAACCTGCGGTTCACTTGGATAGACACCGTACCAGTCGTTGGTCCACTCAAGCACATTTCCCGCGATGTCATGAACGCCAAAGCCGTTCCCTGGCTTCAATCCGATGGGTCGCGTCTGCATGCCGGAGTTGCTGCCGATCCAGGCGACGAGTTGGAGTTTCGTCTCATCGTCCGTCCCGTCGGGATATCCGGGCATGCTGTGGAACGCAGTGCTCGTTCCCGCTCGATAGGAGTACTCCCACTCAGCCTCCGTCGGCAGTCGCATGCCCACGGCATCGACAAACGCGCGCGCATCGATGTAATTGATTCGCTCGACAGGACGGCTTGCTGCATCGGGATACGAACTGCCCTGAAAGTAACTCGGGTTCGATCCCATCACGGCGGTCCACTGAGCCTGCGTCACTTCGTAGCGACCGAGATAGAACGGTTGCGTGAGCGTGACTTCGTGAACGGGAAACTCCTCAGCCCAGCAACCAGTCTGAGGCGTGGGTGAGCAACCCATTTCGAATGTGCCAGGCGGGATCAAGACCATCTCGATCTGCGTGGCAGTGTGACGAACGCGCCAGGCGTAGCCCGTGGCGGCAATCGAAGCCCGCGTCGCTTCTTGGTGAACCGATGCAGGGTTCGGGGTCGCCTCAAGCAGCGTTGCCCACGCAGGAACGGTCGGCCCGCAGGTTCCCCATGCTGAAAGGAGCGCTGTCAGGTCGGATCCGTTGACCGTGCCATCGTTGTTGATGTCGGAGTCGAACTGCCCCTGTCCATCGGTGGACCAAGCAGACAGAACCAGCGCCAGATCGCCACCGCCGACGTTCCCGTCTCCGTTGATGTCTGCAGAGCACTGCGCAGATGCCGCCGAGGCGAAGGCAGGCAGGATCACTGCCACCATCACGCACTGCGCTGCGAATCGCCGGGCACCAGCATGCCTCTGTTCATTGGTGATCGTTCGCATTTTGGACCTCGGACAAAACAAATAGCCGCCCTGCCGAAACAGTCCAACGCAGCACGGCAGTTTGCGAAAAGAAAATAGGGTCTGCGGGAATCCGTGTGGGTCATTCTGCTGCCGCAGGCTGATCCGCGCCCTTCGAGGTCCCGCCGTTTCGCTCGATGACCGATCGAAATGCTGCTCCGGGTAAAAACTGTCCCTTCTTGGGACAATTCTTACCGCGAGCAAGGCAAATCGCGCGGTTTCTTTGGTCTAAGCCTGACCCCTGTGACCCCTGACCCCCGGCCAAGAGCCCCATCGCAGCCTACACGAATTCCTGAAGCGCCAGCAAATAGTGGATGCAGCCGATGCGTGCTCATTCATCGACTGTTCGGGCGACTCGAAAACCAATCGAATCGTCGCTGTAGTCGACCTGACTGACACTCCGCTGTGAGGGGCGGTAGCTCGAGTGCTCGTTCGTAGCGGGCATCATCCAACTCCAGCTGCCGCCACGAAGCACCTTGCCCATCCCCGACTCCGGTCCTTTCGGATCGGACTGGGACTCAGGCGAATAGGCGCCGTACCAATCGGCGACCCACTCCCGCATGTTGCCGTACATGTCGTGAAAGCCCAACTCGTTTGCCGCTTTCAGCCCGACGGCATGTGCACGCTGCTTGCTGTTGAATCCGTGCCATGCAACCTCATCGAGTTCTTCGATGGAGTCGTGGACCACCTCCCGCTTGCCCGCTCGACAGGCGTACTCCCACTCCGCCTCGGTCGGAAGTCGAAGACCTGACTTTGAGCAAAACGCCTCACAGTCAGCCCACGACACATGCCCAACGGGGTAGTCCCGCTCCTTCGTTGCCCTGTCGGCCGCGGCCCTTCCGATCACATCAGCCTCTTCTTGCGTGTACCCCGCTCGACGCGCACGCGCGCTGGCCTCTGCCGCAACCGACTCTGGCTGCAGGACATCGTCCTCAGCGCCCGGCACGCTGCCCATCAACCGCTTCCACTGCGACTTGGTGACCTCGCATCGACCCAGATAGAACGCCTTGGAGATGCGCACCGTGTGCGTCGGCAGTTCGTCGGCTCGGAGCGATTCATCATCCGGACTCCGTCCCATTTCAAACCGACCGGGCGGAACGAGCAACAACTCAATCCCGCTTGCCTTGTCCCGAACCATCCAGGGAAGCCCCGTTTCACGGATGGCAGAGCGCAATTCAGCCAACAGGACAACCTTTGGATCCGGTCGCTCCTCAATCACCTCGGCCCACTCCAGCACCAGGTCACGGTTCGAGTGGGCTGACTGGGGGGCGCTCGGGCTTTCGGGGGGCGCGTCAGCAGCCGAGCCGCCTTGCGGCACAAGAGCACTGCCCAACATCACCGCAGTCACCGCGATCGAGCACGCCATGCTCCATGCATTCCGCATGATTGCAGGCTACGCGCCGATGCCGTTCCCGTACAACTCGCCGTACTAGATGACCGTGTGGAGCGAACTCATCATGGATGCAGCGGTTCCCTCCGCCATTGCTGGCGGCGTTGCGGTCGCTGCGACTGTTCTCGTGGAGCGGCTTGGCGGCAGGATCGGCGGCCTTGTGTCGAGCGTTCCAACAACCATCATCCCGGCGGCTGTTGCGCTGCATTCCCGCTGCGAGAGTCCCGATGACTTTGCAACAGCGATGGCACTTGTCCCGATCGGTACTGCATTGAATGCCGGCTACCTCGGGCTGTGGCTGCTGCTGCCTCCCTTCATCTGCGCCCATCACATCGGATCCCGAGCGCCGCTCGCGTTCACCCTGACGATCGCGCTCGCCTCATGGCTTGCCGCCTCCACGGTCCTCGTCCTGTTCGGGGAACTGGCGCAGCCGAGCTCCTCAGGTTGGCAGGGTGCCGCGCTCGTCGCCACGCTCTTGTGCGCCACGCTCGGCGTGATTGCAAACTGGACACCGACCGACGCACCGCGCGGAACTCGCAGCGTCCCGCCGAGAACGCTCCTGATGCGCGGCGTGGCCGCAGCGGGCGCGATCGGCGCTGCGGTCATTCTTGCGCGGCTGGATGTGCCGATTGCTAGTGGACTTGTCAGTGTGTTCCCCGTCATCTTTACGACTGTGATGGTTGGCACTTGGCTCGCGCAGGGCGCATCCGTGCCGCGCGGGGCTGCAGCACCCATGATGCTCGGATCCACGAGCGTTGCCGTGTTTGCGTGCCTCGCAGCAACCCTCCTTCCACGCCTCGACGCGACATCATCCGTGGTGCTCGCCTGGCTCGGATCCGTGCTCATTGTTCACGCGCCTGCGACTGTGCTCCTTCGCTGGCGCACTCGCGTGAGCACGGCTCGCGCACATCACGCATGACCAGAGGCATGAGTCGATCCAGACCGTGGCAGAAGCGCGAGCCGCCCGATGAAGAGCACGAGCAGAACGACCCCCGTGATCGCCTCCACCATGGTGACGGCGCGCGCCCACTTTCCTGATGGAACGATGTCGCCAAATCCGATGGTGGTCATCGTGACGGTGGAAAAGTACAGGGAGTCGTTCCAGCGCAGTCGGGTGGGAACGCCGTGGACGAGGTAGTTGGAAGGATCCACGGCTGCGAGATGATGGTGCGCCGTTGCAAACAGCACGATCGTCAGCAGATAGATCGCGAGTCCGCCGATCACTCGATCATCGAGAAGTGCCTTTCCGCGTGACAGCTGAAACGCCAGCATGCCGATGGCCGTGGCGTAGTAGCCCATGAATCCGAACATCAGGGGACTTTGCACGATCCTCACCTCGTCAGTGGAGTAGAGCCCAACGGCGCCAACCAACAGACCGGCGGCCCAAGCGACGAGAACCAAGCCTTGCCGCCGGGATCCCACACAGAGGATTCCAAGCAGCGGAGTCAGATCGAGCAGCAGTGGGAACATTGGCGTTTCGCCTCCATCCTTTGAAACAAAGACCGGATGGACGGCGAAGAGCGCGATCAGCGTGACGAGGAGCGGCGTGGTTCGGTTGCGTAGCCAGCGGAGGGAGACGAGCGAGAGCCGCATCGGCATTCGAGGGTACATCGTCCGATCCCCCATGCCAGCGTCCACTGATCGTCTACACTCCAACGGCTTTTTGACGCCTTCCCCTCCCGAGGTCCTGATGTCCGAACCCACGATCATTTACACGCTGACCGATGAGGCACCCGCACTGGCTACGCATTCACTTCTGCCGATCATTCGTGCCATGACCGATGCGGCTGGTATCCGTGTGGAAGTTTCGGACATCTCGCTGGCGGCGCGGATCCTCGCGGCGTTCCCGGAGTGTTTGGAGCCGCGTCAGCGAGTGCCAGATGCGCTCGCCGAACTTGGCAGGCTGTGCCTCAAGCCAGAGGCAAACATCATCAAACTGCCGAACATCAGCGCATCGATGCCTCAACTCAAGGCGGCGATCGCGGAACTCCAAGGTCAGGGATTTGCTGTTCCCGACTACTGCGAGAATCCAACGACCGATGCGCAGCGAGCGAGCAATGCTCGGTACGACAAAGTCAAGGGAAGCGCCGTCAACCCCGTGATTCGACAGGGTAATTCCGATCGGCGCGCCACCAACTCGGTGAAGGCGTTCGCCAGATCATCCCCGCACAAGATGGGTGCGTGGGCAACGGACTGTCGCACGCATGTGGCGTCCATGCAGCACGGGGACTTCCTTGGCAACGAGCGGTCGATGACCGTCGATGCATCCACCACGATTCGCATCGAGCATGTCAGCGCCGATGGCGCCGTTCGCGTCCTGCGCGATGGCATCGCCCTGACGGCGGGCGAGATTCTCGATGCGACATTCCTCAGTGCACGCGCCCTGCAGGCCTACTGGAACGAGTCGCTCGCTGCTGCCAAGCGCGATGGGCTGCTGCTGTCGGTGCACCTGAAGGCAACGATGATGAAGGTGTCGGATCCGATCATTTTTGGCTCCGCAGTTCGCGCGGCACTCGGTGCCGTGTTCACGGTGCACGAGGCTGCTCTGCAACAGGCAGGTGCCAATCCGCGCAACGGAATTGCGGACATGCTTGTGAGGATCGATGCACTCCCGACGGCACAGCGCGACCTGATCCGCACGGCCATCACCGAAGCGCTGCAGAACGGCCCAGCCATCGCCATGGTTGACTCCACTCGTGGCATCACCAACCTGCATGTGCCTAGCGATGTGATCATCGATGCGTCGATGCCCGCCATGATCCGGGAAGGTGGCGCGATGTGGAATGCGAAAGGCGTCACGCAGGAGACCAAGGCTTGCATCCCCGATCGGACCTACGCAGGTGTCTATCAGGCGACGATCGACTTTTGCAGGACGCACGGCGCATTCGATCCGCGAACGATGGGAAGCGTTCCCAATGTCGGACTGATGGCGCAGCAAGCCGAGGAGTATGGATCGCACGACAAGACGTTCGAGATCGGAGCATCGGGCACGGTTCGGGTGGTCGATGCGGCTGGTCGTGTCCTGATGGAGCACGCGGTGGAGGCGGGAGACATCTGGCGCGCCTGCCAGACCAAGGATGCTGCCATCGTCGACTGGGTAAGGCTCGCCGTGCAGCGGATGACGCTGAGCAACACACCCGCCGTGTTTTGGCTCGATGAATCGCGTCCTCATGACCGCCAGGTGCTCGTGAAAGTCCGAGCCGCACTCGCGCGGCATGAAGCAAAGGGAGAACTCGCTGGGCTCGACTGGCGAATCCTCCCCCCTGCGGAGGCATGCCGATACTCACTGGAGCGCATCAACCGCGGGCTCGACACCATCTCCGTCACGGGAAATGTGCTCCGCGATTACCTCACGGATCTCTTTCCCATTCTCGAACTGGGCACTAGCGCCAAGATGCTCTCCGTCGTTCCGCTGATGAACGGCGGCGGTCTGTTCGAGACGGGCGCGGGAGGATCTGCGCCGAAGCATGTTCAGCAGTTCAACAAGGAGAACTCGCTGCGATGGGATTCGCTCGGCGAGTTCTTGGCCCTCCAAGCATCACTTGAGCACTTGGCGCAGCGAACGGGCAACGCCAAGGCGAAGGTGCTTGCCGACGCGCTCGACGCGGCGACCAGCACCTACCTGCAGAACAATCGAGGGCCCGCGCGCCGAGTCGGCGAACTCGACCACCGCGGCAGCCACTTCTACCTCGCGCTCTACTGGGCACAGGAATTGGCGCGACAGAAGTCGGACAGCGAGATCGCCGCACGCTTTGCCCCCATGGCCACTGAGCTGAGCCTGCATGAACACGCGATCGTTGGAGAATTGAACGGTGTCCAAGGTCGCGCAGTGGATGTCGGCGGTTACTACCGACCCGATCCGACGAAAGCTGCCTCTGCCATGCGACCGAGCGCCATCTTCAATGCGATCGTCGACAACGCGATGGCAACGGCATGAGCATCTTGAGGTCAACCCACCCGGGACGCGGAGCCGCTTGAGCGCTCGCGTCCGGACTCACCTCATCGCGGCTTCCACAGCGCCGCGTCCAGAATCGACCAGAGGTGGATGATCCAGCCAAGGAAGATGAGCCACAGCAGGGTTGCAGCGATGAACATGATCACGGCCAGCAGCAGCCGTCCTTGGACGAGTTGCCCAAGGCCTGGAATGAAGAAACTGCAGACTGCCGCGATGACATTTCCCGTTGACCCCTGACCGCCGTTTGCCATGGTGGCCTCCTGTCGGCGAAGGCTACATCCGTCCCTCGCGGATGGCACGCGCCCGCGCGCGCACCCCGCGCACGGTGACTTCGGTCAGCCGCTCGGCGTTCTTCAGTTGCAGCGCCATCCGAGGATTGCCGCCAAGTTGCTTCTTGTGTCGCAGCAGGAAGTCCCAGTACAGCGTCGTGAATGGGCACGCATCATCACCTTCGGACTTTGCGGGATCGAATCGGCAACCCTTGCAGTAATTGCTCATGCGACTGATGTACTTGCCCGTCGCTGCATAGGGCTTGGAGGCCATCACGCCACCATCGCCGTACTGCGACATGCCGAGCGTGTTGGGAAGTTCAACCCACTCCACTGCATCGCAGTACACACCGAGATACCACTCGTGGACTTCCTGCGGGCGGACGCCAAGCAACAATGCATACAGCCCCGTCACCATGAGGCGCTGGATGTGATGTGCGTAGCCCGACTCGAGCGTCTGCGTCAGCGCGGCATGAAGACATCGCATTTCCGTCTCGCCCGTCCAGTAGAACGCCGGCAGCGGCTGATCAGCTTTCAGCGCATTTCGCTCCGCATAGTCGGGCATATGCAGCCAGTAGATGCCGCGCACATACTCACGCCACCCAAGGACCTGTCGGATGAACCCCTCCGCGCTGGCAAGTGGTACCGCCTTGCTTCGATACGCCTTTTCCGCACGCTCGATCACGCGGCGCGGATTCAGCAGCTTCAGGTTCATTGCCGCCGACAGGCGCGAGTGAAAGAGCACGGGCTCATCCGTCCACATCGCATCTTCCCATCGACCAAAGTGCGCAAGCCGATGCTCGATGAAGTCGTCGAGTGCATCCTCTGCCTGTGCGGGCGTGACGGCCCAGTCGAAGCCTTCCAGATCACCTGGATGACCGTGCAGCATTCGCTCGACCGTGCCAATCACTTCGCGAGTCGTTGCATCCGGCTTGAACGCCCTCGGCTTGCGAACTCCTTCCGGCCCCGTGGCAGCAAAGGACTCTCGGTTCTCATGATCCAAGTTCCACTCGCCGCCCTCGGGGCCTCCCAAACGGTCGAGCAGCACACCGTGCTTGCGTCGCTGCTCGCGGTAGAAGTACTCCATACGGAGTTGTTTGCGCCCCGCCGCATGCGCGCGGAACTCGTCGACGCAGCAGAGGAAATGACGATCAGGGAGTACATCGATCGCCACGCCAGCGCTCTTGGCAGCGCGTTCCAGCATCACCTGTACGCGCCATTCGCCAGGCTGTACAACGCGTATCCGCGCCGGCTTCAGGCGCGCGATGGAACGCGCCAAGGCTGATTCCAGATCAAGGCTGCCGTCATCTGCATCGAGCATTCGGTAGTCGACAGAGAATCCCTCCTTCTCCCGCGCCAAGCGGAAGTGCCGCATCGCACTCAGAAAGAGCGTCGTACGCACTTTCGAAGAACGCACATGCGTGCTCTCGCCCATCACCTCGGCCATCCACACGCAATCCACGGATGCGTCGAACCCATCAAACGCTGCAGAATCGCGGTTGAGCTGGTCACCGAGACACACGATGAGATTTCGGGTGTGGGCCCGAGGCATGGAGGCAAGCCTAGGCAGCGCGCGGGCGGAGCAGCGGGATGCACAGGAGTCCGGGTACTCCAAGCAGCACCGACCAGCCAAAGAACGGTCCATAGTCGAGGTGGCGAAGAAGCACCCCACTCACGCTGCCGCCGATGACGCCCCCGATCGCCATCAGCGCCGTCAGGAGCGCGTACTGCGTGGCCGCGACACGGCGCTCGCACAAGGACATCAGTGCGGCAACAAAGCCGGCACTCACCATGCCACTCGCAAGACTCTCCACCATCACGACGACCGTCAGTGCACCAAGCGGAGCAACCGAGCTCGCGTCGACGGCAATGCTGGCTCCCTGCCGCCAGGCCAGCCACAGGAATCCCGCATTGCTCACGGCTTGCAAGATGCCGAAGATCCACAGGCATGAGCGCAGTCCGATGCGCGCGACGAGCCAACCGCCCGCCACCGCCCCCACAATCGTCACACCGAATCCAAGACCTTGCCTCACAAACGCCAGTTCCTGCAGCGAATGCCCCATGCCCTGAATCAGCAGCGGTTCGATCATGGCGTTGCCAACCTGATCGGGCAACTTGAATGTCACGACGAAGAGCAGCAGAATCGGCAACCGAGCTTTCCACTGTGATGCGAACAGCGCCAGCGGCTCCCACAGTGCGGGGCCCAGTCCACGCACAGGTCGATCGGTTCGCTGCGGCTCGACCGCCCTCAGCGTCACCAGAGCTCCAACCGCCACGAGTCCACACGCCATCGAAGCGGAAAGCGACCATCCCCAGACGGGCGCCGCTGCGAGCACGCCAAACCCAATTCCTGCCCATGCAATCCGATACCCGCTCACGAAGAGCCCAGCACCCTTTCCAAAGGCCTCGCGCGGCAGCACATCGATTTGATATGCGCTCGCAGCGATGTCGATGGTCGCGCTCGCAATCGCCGCCACCGCGAGCAGGGCGAGAAACACTCGCGGTTCAGCTGGACCGACTCCACACGCGCCCATGAGCAACACGGCAGCGGCCACATGCCCTGCGAACAACCAGGAGCGCCGCTGCCCGAGCTTGCTGCACAGAGGCGGTCGAACATGATCCACCAGCGGGGCCCATAGAAACTTCAGCGTGTACGGCAGTGAAAGCAGCGAGAGAAGTCCGATGGACTCGATGGACCACGCGGCCGCAGTTGTCCAGGTGCGGACGACCGATGTCAGCATCAGATTCGGGATTCCGGAGGAAAAGCCGAGGGCGGCGATGACAACGAGCGTTGCGGCCCTCGCGCCTCCAATCGCGCCATCCCTGCGCTCTCCGACATTGGAGTTCATCCTGCGAGGCAGGCTAGACGCAACGACGCCACGGTGTGGCGTTCAATGCTCCTCTGGGCCATCGGGCGGAACGCGCAGATGCAGGACTGCCATCTGTTCGAGGTACGGTCGGATGTGCGCGTCATCCTGCCTCACGAATGATTCAAAGTCCCCATCAAAATGCACGCGTCCTTCTGCCAGCATGATGACGCGGGGCGCGAGACGGCGGAGCAGAGCCGTGTCATGGGTCACCACCACGCTCGTGCGCCGCACGCCCACCGCTGGCATCGAGTGATGCGTATTCAAAATCAGGTCATGCACCGTGGCACACATCTCAGGGTCGAGCCCCGCCGTCGGCTCGTCATAGAACGCCACCACTGGATCCATCACCAGTGCCCGGGCGATCGCAAGCCGCTTCGCCATGCCGCCGGACAGTTCGTCACGGTCCCGATCGAGCAACTCGTCGGGATCCAGGCCGACGGCGCGAAGCGCATGCATGGCGAGCGGCAGAATCTGCTCCGGCGTCAGTCCCTTGATCTCGATCGGCCAGAACGAGAGATTGAAGAGCACACTGCCGCTCAAGAGCGCGTTCCGCTGGAACACCACAGCCCAGTGCATGCGGAGCCTGTCCATCTCGTCATCGGATAGTCCCGCGAGATCGATCAGCGGCGACCCAGGCTCATCGTGATTGCACATTTGCACGGTTCCCCGCTCTGCTCGGTAGTGACCGGTCAAGTGCTTGAGCAGAACAGTCTTGCCGCATCCGCTGCCCCCGATGATTGCGATCACTTCCCCTCGAAGCACTGTCATCGAAACTCCGCGCAACACTGGAGTCCTCCCAAAGGACTTGTGCAGGTCATCGACCTCCATCTCGGTTGGTGACGCACCCGCGGGCGACTCGCTTGGAAGTCTCCGTTTCATGTTTCAGCGCAGAGTAGGTGATTCGCACCGCGCCAGATTCGTTACATTGACATCGGTGTACGGGAAGCACACAGAGTGCGCGATAGCGGTCCTGAGCCGTCTGGCCGAGGTCTACGACGATAGTCAGACCAAGCTCGACGCACGAGAGATTGCGAAGGCGCGCAAACTCCAGGCGCCGTTCGTCGCCAAGGTATTGACATCGCTCGCCCATGCAGGATTGGTCAAGGGCTTCCGCGGACCCATGGGCGGATTCGTGCTCGCGAGACATCCCCGATTGATCACACTGCGGCAGGTCTACGACCTGTTCGAGCGTACGGATCCGAGCCTCGATTGCCCGTTTGGTGGCGGTTCCTGCGGCGCAGGCGACCCGTGTCCGCTGCACGATGTGCTCGTGCAAGTGCAGCGCGACATCGACCGCTGTCTGGAGACCAACTTCGACTGCTTCCGCATCGCGTATCAGGAACTGGGGCATCGCGCCGCCGAGATTCCGCGCATTCCACAAGCAGGACCTCGAACGGCCTTTCGAGCCCGAAACCGCGGTCCATCCAAGCGTCCCTGAAACGGCGCCACGGCTTCGCGATGCCCGCGGTCAGAGCAGCAGCAGGCAGGCGACCGTGATGATGGCCACAGCGACGACGTTCAACTGAATCCCAACCCGCATCATGTGTCCCACGGGCAGTTTTCCGGTCGAGAACACCATCGCGTTGGGCGCAGTGCCGACGGGAAGCGCGAAGGCGAGGCTTGCGGCGAGTGCTGCCGCCACCACCATCTGATCGGCGGGCATGCCGAGTCCAACGGCCAGAGGTCCGACAATCGGAACTGCCGTTGCGGTGAGCGCCGTGTTCGATGCAACCTCACTGGCCAACAACAGCGTTGCAACAAGAAGCATGAGAATCGCCCACGGGGGCAACTCCGCGAGCGCAGATGCACTCTGCGCGATGGACTGCGACACCCCCGTCCTGTCCATGGCATCCGCGAGGCAAAGACCTCCGCCAAAGAGTATGAAGACGCCCCACGGAAGGCTTCCAAGCATATGCACGGGAACAATCCGCGTACCCGAAGTCTCAGGCTCAGGAAGGGCAAGGAGAAGGATCGCCGCAAGCACCGCCACTGATCCATCCGTGATGGGCGGCATCGGCACCCCAGCAGTGCGCGCGAGCGGAACGCCGATCCAACCGAGGAGCGCCATCACGAAGACTGCGATGGTGATCCATCCGCCCCGACTGATTCGTTCCTGCTTGTGCTGGAGTCCCGCGAGGGCTGCGGGCGCGAGACCGTGCAGCGGAAGATTGGCTCGAAGCACGAATGCGGCGGCAGCAAGCGTCACCATTCCGACGGGCACGCCAAAGGAGATCCACCGAATGAAGTCCATGCCGTGCATTCCAGGGTGTTCCTGCGCGTTTCGGTTGATCCACTCCGCAGCGATCGGGTTGGGAGGGCTGCCGAGCACGGTCATGACACCGCCGATCGTCGCGCCATAGGCGACCGCCAAGAGAAGACCACTCGTGAAGTTGCGGAGTGCCGGCGAACTCGTGGGCAGCGATGCATTGCCTCGCTCCACGGCAGCAATCGTCGCAAGCGCCATCGGCAACAGCATGGCAACTGTCGCAGTATTCGATACGAATGCGCTCAGGAGAGCAGACACGCAAAGGAACCCAAGCAGGAGTCCGCGCGGCGTGGTGCCTACCACCGCGATGACGGATCGCAGCAGGCGCGCCGCGATCCCGTGGCGCTCGAGAGCCAGCGAGAGAACGCAGCCGCCCGCAAAGAGGAAGATCAGCTCATTGGCATATGGTGCAAGGACTGCCGTGCCGCTGCCTGCACCGATCAGTGGCAATACCACGACGGGGAGCAAGCTCGTGACAGCCAGATCGACGGGCTGGAATGCCCACCAGATCGCCATCCAACCGAGAAGTCCAATCGTCCCTGCTGCGGGCGCCGTGAAGTCCCCCGCGCCCACAGACTGCGGGTGGAACAGGATCCACAGGAGTCCCGCAAGCGTCGGACCAGCGAGCGCGGCTGCGAGTTTTCGACGACCTCCGGGACCCCAAGCGCTCCGAGTGCTCATCCGTGAGATGCTCCATGGGTTGCCCTGCACGCAGAACGCCACGCATCGCGGACAACCTTCTGCCAGCGTGCCGCGTAGGCGGCTCGGTCGCAGAGCGCGCTGCTTGCCAGATCAGACCGAAGTGAAGTCCGCACCCGCGCGAGCTCTGCTGCATCGTGCACAAGATTGGTTGCAACCGAGACGAAGTCATCATCACTCTCGGCCACCCATTTGGAATGTCCAGCCGCAGCGAGCAGCGACGCCCCAACGCGCGCAGCATGCCGATCGCCAAGGCGGGTCACCACAGGAACGCCCATCCACAGAGCTTCACATGTGGTTGTTGTCCCGTTGTACGGCATCGTGTCCAGCGCCACATGCACACGTCCGTAGAGAGCGAGGTGTTCATGCTGCGTCGGCACGTGCGCCACGATCTCCAAGCGTTCGGACGGAACGCCTTGCCGTCCGAACCGCTCGCGAAGCAGACCTCCAACGCTCGCATCGGATACGAACCTGCTCTTGATGAGCAGACGCGAATCGGGAACGGCGTTGAGCACCCGCGCCCAAAGCGCCATGCATGAATCGGAGATTTTCGTCGCGAGATTGAATGAGCCGAAGGTGATCGGACCGCTCGGCACTGCGGCTGGTTCCGGCATTCCGGCGGCAGGCGTGTAACACAGAAAACAGGGATCGATTCGGACGACGTGTTCGCTGCACGCCTTTTCGCTGCCAGGTGGATCGGTGATGGAGTCCACGACACGAATCGCCACGCCAGGGTGGCCCGTGGTGTTGGGATATCCAATCGCCGAGATCGTCACCGCTGCGGGTGGGCGATCGAAGACCGCCATCCTGCCCCCGGCCGTATGACCACCGAGATCAATCAACACATCCACGCCATCCCGGGCAATCCGCTTGCTGATCGCGGCATCATCCATCATGCCGACTTCCGTCCATGCATCGGACCGAGTTCGGAAGGAACGCGCCTCTGCGTCGTCCGGACCGGCATCGAGCAACGAGTACACACTCAATGTCCAGTCCTGCGGCTTGGCGTCAAAGAGTGCAGTCACGAAGCGCGCCACGGGGTGCGCCCGAACATCCGCACTGAGGATGCCGACACGCAAGGGTCGTTCAGGATCTGGATCCTGCGGCGCAGGCATGCGAAGCGGCTGCACGCAGCCGCGGTACTTCAGGTGTTCGGACGCAACTTCAGTTGCGGGAAGGTCCGCGTAGTTGGTGAGCATCAGCAGCGTTGTCCGGATGCCTGCATCGAGGGGATTCTCGCTCGCCACCGAACGAATCAGATCCATCGCCTCCGCCATCCGCCCCGTTGCTTCCAGCAGAGCCGCGAGATTCCGCGTCATCTCAGGCCACCCCGGGTTCACGGCGAGACCTGCCCGCGCCGCCGCGATCCCTGAGATGATGTCCGACAGTTGATTGCATGCGATCGTCAGCCCCAGATAGGCGAGTGAGTACTTGGGATCAATCCGCACCGCTTCCTCAAAGTGAACGCGTGCCTCACGGAAGCGCCGGATCTGCAGCAGCGAACTGCCGAGGTTGCTTCGATACACGGGCGACGCTGGAACCGCCTGCACGGAACGCTCCAGATGATGAATGCCCTGCGCATGTTGTCCACTCTCCACGAGCGCAAGCCCCAGCGCGTGGACGGCAGCCATGTCGCGTGGGTCGCGCTGGACCAGAAGACGCAGTGCAGCGATTGCCTGCACAGACCGTCCCTCACGGAGATCATCGAAAGCCCTTTGAATCACAGCGGCTGATGCCATCAGTCAGCCCCACCTTGGCGCAGCGGCAATCGGCTCCCCGACTTTCCTTGGGTACGGAGGCGCTTGCCGTTCACTTCGACGGCCGTGACCAACTTCGCCATGCTGCGTCGAAGGCGGATCGGGGTACTTCGCCCAACACGCAGACGCAGAGGCGCCGAGCCTGAAGCCGCCTGCATCACCACAATCCCCACGCCTGGACGGAGTCCATGGCGGGCGGCTTCCCGAAGAAACTGCGTCGACTGGAGCATCACGCGGTCCACCCGTGCAGTCGATCCAGTCGGCAGGGAATCGAGCGGAACCCCCTGCGTTGCACGAACGCGTCCGCGCGCGCTTGGGATGGGATCGCCGTGCGGGTCCCGCGAGGGATGCCCGAGCAATCCATCCAACCGCCCGAGGACGCGCGGTGACAATGCGTGCTCCAGACGCTCGGCTTCTTCATGCACCTCCGACCAGTCGAGTCCGATGAACTGGACGAGGAAGCACTCGATGATTCGGTGACGACGAAGGACATCCAGTGCTTTCCGTCTGCCTTGGGCCGTGAGCGCGATGGTTCCGTAGCGCGGAGCCCGAAGCAGTCCGCGACGAGCAAGCCGCTGCACCATGGATGTGACGGTTCCCTTCGTCAGGCCAAGTTCCTTCGCCAAACGCACGACCCCTACCTCGCCGGTACGGCTGAGGGATTCCACCGCCTTGAGATAGTTCTCCACGGTCTCCGTTGCCATCGACGCAGCGTACCGCCCACCGGACCACACGCGAATGCCTGTAGAGTTTGATATATCAAACTTTTGCGATACCATGGGCCCCATGCCCCGCGACACACCCCCCACAGCACCGACGGCAGGCTGGCGCCGTGCACGACGACAGTTGTCACTTTCGGAGGTCCACGCATCCATTCGAGTACCGCCCGGCCCGATCACTCTCCGCACATGGATGGCGTTCATCGGACCTGGGCTGATGGTGGCAGTGGGCTACATGGATCCCGGCAACTG
>SXGR01474510.1_pt1 | contig 90680 bp, 94 predicted proteins | sample 3174711 | NCBI WGS metagenome assembly SXGR01 (sample SAMN11356860, study PRJNA531348) | freshwater metagenome | isolation source: freshwater sample F1-60 | place: China: Fuxian Lake, Yuxi | collected 2017-12-25 | reverse complement strand
TAAGGATCCTCCAGATCGATTTCCTTGGCGATGGAAACACCGTCGTTGGTGATCGTGGGGGCTCCCCACTTCTTCTCAAGGACTACGTTGCGGCCTTTGGGGCCGAGTGTCACCTTCACGGCGTCGGCTAGCACGTTCATGCCGCGCTCGAGGGCCCTGCGGGCCTCCTCATCAAATGCAATAATTTTTGCCATGGGGCCTGTTCCTCCGGGAACGTCCGTAAGTTGTCACTCTCGGGTGTCGAGTGCTAATCAAAAGTTAGCACTCGCACCCCTAGAGTGCAAATGCACGGGCCAAGCTCGGGCCGGCAACCCCCCGCAAAGGCCACCCCCGGCCGGTGATTTGCGAAGTTTTACCCTGAATTCGGCCCTCCCGCACTCTGCCAGTCCTGTCAGCTGGTCCAGGCGACGCTTTGGCCGGCCCTAAGCAGAGGAAGTTGGACCAAATATGCCAAGTTATGACGTTTCAGCGCCGCTTTGCGCAGCACCAACGGACCGACTTGCCCTCGGCTTGGGCTGGGCCCGCCCGGGTGCCGCTGGCACCGCGCACACCGCGGCGACCCCAGCCTGGTCGGCGGCGGCAGCGTGCAGTTGCCTTTGTTTTGAGGGCAACGAGGAATAGCAGCTCGGGTACCGACTACGGGTGAACTAGCGAGTCGCTGCTCGGCGTCAGCTGTTGAAGCCGACCCCGAAGCGGTCCAAGGTCCGAAGCCATAACCCCCGCTTGCCCGTGCGGTCTTCGCGCGCCAGGGCCGCTCGAGTGAACTGCACCGTCGGGTACCTAAGTGGCTCTGACGGAAATCGAATCGGTTTCCTGCGCACGAGGCCGAGTCGGGTGCGCTCGGTGTCGCGGCCCGCCAATAGGTCAAGGGCCGTGCGCGCACCAAACCGAGAGGCGGCAACCCCCAACCCGGTGTAACCAACCGAGTAGGCCATGCGCCCGTCGAGTGCGGTGCCGATTAACGGCGTGAACCTTGAAGTGGAATCGATTAGGCCAGCCCAGCGGTGGGTGAAGCGCAACCCGCGTAACTGCGGAAAAGTCTCGAAGAACTGCCGGGCCAGCAATTGATGCGATCGATCACGTTGCTCGCGCGCCGCATCCGTCTTGTTTCCGAAGTAGTAGACCGCGTCATACCCACCCCACAGGATGCGATCATCAGGGGTGCGCCGGTAGTAGTGAAACTGATTGCCAGAATCGGTCATGCCCTGATTCTCAAGCCAGCCGATATCAGCGAGCTGGGTCGCGCTTAGCGGTTCGGAGACCAATACATGATCGTAAATTGGTAGCACCCATGAGCGCAGGCGCCTCAGCAGCGGTGGATACGCATTGGTGGCGAGAAGCACTTGCCTGGCCCGGACCGCCCCGAGTGCGGTTCTGATTGCGACCCCCGCCCCTGACATCTTGATGCCGGTGACTTCGGTGCCCTCGTGAATGCGCACTCCACGAATCAGCGCCGCGCGCTTGAGTCCCCAACACAGCATGGCCGGATCAAGTAAGCCGCTACCGGTGCGCACCCGCATCCCAGCTAGGTAGGTCGGCGAATTTACGTCGGTGCGCACCTGCTCGCCGTCAAGGAACAACGCATCCTCACCAAATTTGCGATGCAGATCAACACTTGCTCGCAATTGCTCGACTTGATGCTGCCGGACCGCCACCGCTGTCTTGCCGCAAAGGCGCAGCCCGGCATCAATGCCCTCCGTCGCCACGAATGCCGCAATCTCGGCAAGGTTCTCCCGGCCCATTCGCAGTAGCGTCGAAATCTCATCAGGCCACATTGCTAAGCCGTGTGCGATGCCGTGGGTCAATGACTCCGAGATGAATCCGCCATTTCGACCCGACGCACCAAATGCGATGGACTTGGCCTCCAACAGCACCACGCTGGATTCCGGGTTCGCCTCGCGCGCCGAAATAGCCGCCCACAGACCGGTCAGGCCCCCACCGACAATCACCAGATCGGCGGTGATCTGCCCGGTTAAGGGTGAGCAACTGGCCGGGTGATCACCTCGATCCGTCCAAAATGGCAGTGGCGCTGCATCGCGAAGCGCATCATTCACACCGGCCGTCAAGATACTCATCGGGCCAGCATCACTGCTTTATCCGCGAGCCACGAAAGCTGCACCGATGCTCCCCTTTGCACATTCGCCGTGCCCTGGCAGGTAAGCACCACCGGTGCCAGGTGACCGGCAACCTGCACCGCGATGGTTGACGCGCCACCGAAGAATTGGGTTTCCAGCACGGTTCCGGTGAGTAGTCCACCGTCATCGACAATTCGGACATCCTCAGGGCGCACCATCAAGTACGCCGCCCCAGTCACCGCCGGCGTGGGATCTTGAGCGGGCAGGAAACCAAAACTCGTGACATCAACCCCACCGGCCACCGCAACGCCCTCAAACATATTGCTGGTGCCGATGAAGTCGGCGACGAATACATTTGCCGGCCGCTGGTACATCCCCACCGGCGTATCTACCTGCTGTACCCGGCCAAGTGACATCACCGCAATTCGATCAGCCATCGACATCGCTTCTTCCTGATCGTGCGTGACAACAACGAAAGTAATACCCACCTCATGCTGCAGCCGCTTGAGTTCAAGCTGCATCTCGGCACGCACCTTGCGGTCAAGGGCTGATAGCGGCTCGTCAAGGAGCAGCAGTTGCGGTCGCTTTACGATGGCGCGGGCGAGTGCCACCCGCTGCCGCTGCCCACCTGATAATTGAGCCGGCCGGGTGCGGGCCTTGTCCATTAACCCGACGGTGGCGAGCACCTCCTTGACCCGTGATCGGATTTCATCCTTAGGGAGTTTTTCGCGTTCCAACCCGTAGGCGACGTTTCGCTCGACCGACATGTGGGGAAAGAGGGCGTAGGACTGGAACATGAGGTTGATCGGTCGCTTGTGCGGAGGTAGCGAAAGCAGATTCTCGCCGCCCAACAGCACCGCCCCGGAATCTGGCTCTTCGAAGCCCGCGATAACGCGAAGAAGGGTGGTCTTGCCGCAGCCGGACGGGCCGAGCAGTGCAAAGAACTCGTTTTCCTTGATTGAAATGCTCACATCATCGAGGGCGACGACGTCCCCGTAACTCTTGCTGAGGCCGGAGATTTCCACCAGGTGTTTTTGTGTCATACGGCATCCGTAAGTCGGGTAATGCGCTGGGCAGCGATCACGACAGTGAAACTAACTAAGAGAAGTAGGGCAGCTAGCGCATTTATTTCTGGAGTGACACCAAAGCGCACCATCGAGTAGATGACTATGGGCAAAGTCGGAGTCGCCGGTCCATCGGTGAAGAAGGCAATAACGAATTCATCAAGGGACAGGGTGAAAACCAATAGCGCCCCGGCCACGATCGCTGGCAGGAGCGTGGGCACGGTTATCTTGAAAAAGGTGGTAGCCGCATTTGCCCCTAAATCACCGGAGGCCTCTTCCAGGCTCGGATCATTTTGCCCTAGGCGTGCCGTCACCACGGCGGCTACGAATGCCATCCCGAACACCACGTGCGCAAGAAGTACCGAATGCAACCCGAGGGTCATCCCGATAGCGCTGAACATCACGAGTAGTCCGATGGCAAGTGCCAGGTCAGGAATGATCGCTGGGGTAAGCGAGTAAGCCTCAAGGAGCGCCGAGCGGGTGAAGCGCGCGAGACCGATTGCCAGCAGCGTCCCGAGAATGGTTGCCAAGATGGTGGCACCCACGGCCACGATTAACGTATTTAGCAACCCCTGCCGCACCGCGGTGTCCGCCGCAAGGACCCCGTACCACCTAGTGCTAAAACCGCCCCAGGAAAACGGCTGTTTGCCACTATTGAACGACATCACGACGACAACCACCAAGGGCACGTACAAGAACACGAAGGTCAGCAGAAATGGCAGACGTAGCCAGCCGAGATTACGCACGGGCACCACGTCCATTAATTCGACGCGCCACTATGGCCTGAACCGCGAATAACCCGGCGAGGAATAGCACCATAACCAGAGCGAGCACGGCGCCAAATGGCCAGTCGCGGGCCTTGAGGAATTGATCCCGGATCAGGTTCCCGACCATCACCGTCTTGCCGCCCCCGAGTAACTCCGGCACGATAAAATTCCCCAGGCTCGGCACGAATACGAAAATCGCTCCGATCATCGTGCCCGGTAGGGTCAGCGGCAAGGTGACGGTGATGAAACTCCAGAACTTACTGGCACCTAGATTCGTGGCCGCTTCCAACAGCGAACGGTCCAGGCGTTCGATTGACGCATATACCGGCAGGATCATCAACGGCAGATACGCGTACAGCAGGCCGGCGATAACCGCACCGCGGGTGTAGAGCAGCTCCAGGGGAGCATCAATCAAGCCCAAACTTTCCAAAGTTTTATTTACCGGTCCCTGCGAATTCAAGAGCACGATCCAGGCATAAGTACGGATCAAGAAATTGGTCCAGAACGGAAGCACCACGAGGACAAGTGCCACCGTGCGCCACCTGACAGGAAGCCTGGTAATGGCGTAAGCCGTCGGGTAGCCGATCAGTAGCGCCAGCAGGGTTGTCGCAGATGCGATGAAGATCGAGTTCCACAGTACTCGAAGATAAATGGGGTCAAGGGCCCGTACGAAGTTTTCCAGAGTGACCGGAAACTCAACACCGCCAAATCGGCCGCGGGTCAAGAACGCGTATGAAACCACCAGCAAAATCGGGATGGTCATGAAAGCTGTCACGTAGAGAAGCCCGGGACCAAGAAAGGCCGTACGCGCCCCAAGGGCGCGGCGCTTATCTGCGCCGCGCCCTTGGGCGACAGTGGAAGCCATCGAACTCACTAACTAGTTAGAAGTGACCTCGGTAGCAACTTTGGTGTACTTCGAGTTATCAGCACCAACATCGACAACGACTTCCTCCTTTAGTAGGTCAGCCGCTGACATGCCCATGTTTGGATAAGTCGCCGCCAAGGCAGCGCCAACTTGATCCATGGCGGCTTTGTTCGGCACCTTGTAGAGGATGTTCTCGGCAACCCAGGCATGGTTCGCCGGGTCGAGGATGAAGTTCATGAAGGCATGAGCTGCCTCCTTGTTCTTTGACGTCTTCAAGATCACCATGGTGTCCGACCAAAGGTCACTGCCCTCCTTCGGCACCACGAACTTGATGTTCGGGTCTTCAGCGGTGCCGTAGTTGCACCAGCCATCCCAGGCCACCGACATGACCGCCTCACCCGAAACCAACCGGGAGAAGTAAGTCGTGTCGTCGTAGGCCAACAGATTTGGCTTCGCCGCAATCAGCAGATCCTTCGCCTCCTGGAGTTGCGCATCGTCGGTGGTGTTAATCGAGTAGCCCAAGGACTTCAAGGCCGGCAACAAGAGCCAGCGCTCGGTGGCAAGTGCTGTGATCTTGCCCTTGGTATCATCCGACGCCTGCAGGATGTCATTCCAGCTGTCCGGGGCCTTGCTAACCAAATCGCTGCGGTAACAGATACCTGTCGTGCCCCAGGTGTATGGAACCGAGAAGACATTGCCCTTATCGAAAGCCAGTTGCGTTGCCTCCGGCGCCAAGTTCTTCATGTTGGCGATCAGATTGGGCTGAATTGGTTCAAGTAGCCCGGCGTCGTTCAAAGCCTGGGCGTATTGGCCCGAAACAAATGCCACGTCAATGCCCGAATCACCACCGGCGGTCAGCTTGCCCATGATCTCTTCGTTAGTAGCGTGATTGGCGATTGTCAACGGCGCACCAACAGCGCCTTGGAACTTGGCCGGAAGATCCTCTGGGTAATAGCCAGCCCAGTTCGAGACCGTAAGGCTCTGCTTGGTGAGGTCAGCGTTTGGGTCCAGTGCGGCGGGCGCACTGCTACTGCCACCACATGCCGCCAGCAGCAGGGCCGCGCTGGCCGCGATTGCCCCGACAGCACCCATCTTGCGCATACTCATTGCACTCTCTCGCATTTGCTGGCTCCTATCCGGCGCTTTCGGCGCCGACTTTGTAATCGGGTAGTTCGCCCGAAGCTTCCTGAGCGTTACACACGGATGCAGGAACTGCAAGCACTTTTGGCATTGCTATGCAAATAGTTATCAAATTTTTCTGAATTTGGATTTAAGGATGAATCCGGCTCGCTAGAGTGGCCGAGCCATGGCCAAATCCACCGGGCGGGAGTCCCGCCAAAAAAGTGCCAAGCGCGCCGACCTCCTAGAAGCGGCGCAGCGGGCGATGGCCGAACACGGCACCGCTGTTCGCCTGAATCAAGTCGCCGAGCACGCCGGGCTGACGTCGGGGGCAATCCTTTACCACTATCCAGACCTTCAAGACCTGCTCGTCGATGCAAATCGAGCAGGAATGGAGAGGTTCTACACCGACCGGCTAGCGGCACTCGAAGGTATTACCGACCCTGCTGAACGACTTGTGGTGACGATTACTTCGGGCCTACCAACTGGTCAGGACGACGAGGAAGTCCGCCTACTGTGTGCACTAGGTGGTGCGGCGGCGCGAAATACTATGTACGCGGTGCTGCTCACCGCCTTATTTGATCGGCAGGTTGCGATGTACCAAACCCTGCTCGACACGGGTGCATTTCAGGGAGTTTTCAACCTTGCCGCGGACTCACTCACCATCGCCCGAAACCTCGTTGCCCTCGAAGACGCCTACGGCTATCGCATCATGGCCAGCCACCCCACTTTGGATCATGGGGTAGCTGCCGAACTCATCCTTGATTACGCCCGCTTGGCAACCAACCACCCGCTCCCAGTGGAGAACAGATGACAACGACACCAAGAACCATCCTCTTCATGCCGGAGTCCGCCTACGGCCCTACCAACCAATGCATCGGGATCGGGAAAGTCCTTCTCGAACGCGGCCACCGGGTGGTCTTCGCCGCCGAGGCCTCCTGGAAGGGCAAGTTGGCAGCGCTCGGCTTCGAGGAGGATCTTGTCGACCTGGCTCCCCCGCCCGACACAGAGGTCGAGCAAGACGCCGGTCAATTTTGGAAGGATTTCATTCGCGATACCTCACCAGAGTTTCGCAAGCCCACCATCGATCAACTGTCAACCTTCATGCTGCCCACCTGGCAAGCCCTAATCGACGGTGCAAAGTACTGCGAGCCGCAGTTGCGGGCGATTATCGAACGGGTGCGACCAGATGTAGTCGTCGAGGACAACGTGCTGTGCTTCCCGGCCTTGATGACCGCCGGAGTGCCGTTCGTCCGCATTGTCTCCTGCAACCCACTTGAGATCACAGGGCCAAATATCGCCCCCCCATACTCCGGTTACCCAGCCGATGACCGCACCATGTGGGATGCCTTTCGAATCGAGTACGACCGCACCCACCGGCCGATGTGGACCGATTTCAATGAGTGGGTGACTGAGCAAGGTGCAGACCCACTTCCAGACTTGCAATTCATTCACGAGTCAACAGCAGCGAACCTCTATGTGTTTCCCAAGGAGGCTGACTACCTAGACCTGCGACCATTGAACTCATCCTGGCACCGCATGGATTCCAGTGTTCGCGAGACCGATCAGGAATTCGAGCTCCCCGAGCTGGCGCGCAATCGACCAGCTGGCAGCGCCTTGATCTATCTGTCGCTGGGATCACTCGGCAGTGCCGACGTCGATTTGATGAAACGCCTCGTCGACGTCCTTGGTCGAACCAAGCACCGGTTCATCGTCAGCAAGGGCCCGCAGCATGATGGATTCGAATTAGCGGACAACATGATCGGCATGGAGTTCTTGCCCCAGACCAAGGTCATCCCCCAGCTGGATCTGGTGATAACCCATGGCGGTAACAACACGACCACCGAAGCACTCCACTTTGGCAAGCCGATGATCTTGCTTCCACTTTTCTGGGATCAGTACGACAACGCGCAACGAATGGACGAACTCGGGTTTGGCGTTCGCCTCTCCACCTACGCCTTCACCGATCAGGAAATGTTCGACGCCCTCGACAAGCTCCTGAACAACCAGGCTCTGCGCACCCAAATGGCGGAAAATGGCAAGGCGATCAGAGCGCGCGATGGACTACGTGCGGGTGCCGACATCATCGAATCGGCCGCACTAGGGCTGGCCGGCCCATCCGAGTGAAGCCGGAACGCGGGATGACCCCCGGCGACGCCGATGCCTTGGTCGCAGCATTGGTCGCGGGTCAGACACCTAATCTCGATGAGGTCATCACGGTCTGGTACGCCGAGCCCGCCACCGGTGAGCGAGCGATCACCGTGGACCAGACCAATAGATCCGTGGTGGTCGGCGATCGGGCAATCGTCAAGTGGCTGCTGCACACTGACGTCGCCGGGCACCCGGCGCCGCAGCGACTCCAGGCGCTGGTAGACGCCGGGTTCACCGCAATGCCCAGGCCCTGGGGCTTACTGCACCAGCGGGATACCGAAACCGGTGCGTTGAAACTGTCAGCAATTGTCACCGAGTACCTGCCCGGGACCGAAGATGGTTGGGAGTGGGCGGTCGAAGATGTGCGCGCCCATGTGCGCGGCGAGCAGTCTGGCGCCCTGAGCGCGCCAATCGAGCTTGGGGTAATCACCGCGCGGATGCATCTTGCCTTTTCACGTACCGGGGTCGAGCCTGCGAATGCGAAAACGTGTGCGGAGTGGCACCGGGTGGCCGAAGGTGACCTTTGCAATGCACTCGAGTTGGTGGACGGTGCCGAAGGTCAGCGGCTGCGCACCCTTGCCAGGCGCATAAGCCAACGCCTCCTGCCAATCGCGCAGTGCGCCGGCACCCCAATTATTGATGTGCACGGTGATCTCCATATTGGCCAAATCCTGCGCACCTCGAAGCCGTACGTCTACACCGTCGTCGACTTCGACGGCAACCCACTGCAAAGTGCGCTCGAGCGAATGCAACGCCAACCGGCGGCCCGTGACGTCGCCGGCATGCTCGCGTCACTTGATCACGTCGGGCGGGTAGCGCTTTATCGAACCCCAGGGATCGACCCGGTACTCGTCGAGGGGTGGATCACCGCCGCGCAGGATTTGTTCTTGGCCAATTACCGAGACGAGCTGGCCCGCGCAGATTGTGCGCACCTTCTTGATGAGCGGCTACTCGGCCCGTTCCAGGTGCAACAGGAGTGCCGCGAGTTCGGCTACTCGGTGCGACACCTGCCGCATTGGCGGTATGTTCCCGATACGGCACTGCCCGCCCTCTTGGACCGATTGGACAATTCGGCATGAATCCCGAAATGTTCGCCGCCGATCTGCTGCGTAAACCAGAAACCATGCGAGCCCTGGCTGATCGCCTCGCCCAAGACAACCCTTGGCGCGCGGTGGCCGACCAGAGCCAGCTCGTGCTGCTCGGTATGGGTTCGTCGCACTATGCCAATAGTGTTGCGGCAGCGAGATTGCGGGCTACTGGTGTAAACGCGGTGGCCGAATTGGCGAGCAGCGACCTCCTGCCGAAGGCGACGGAAAATACCGTAGTCATCGCGGTTTCAGCCTCCGGCGGATCACTTGAGACTTTGGCCGCGCTGGCGAACTACCAAGACCGGTGTCACATAATTGCCCTGACAAACACCCCGGGCTCGAAAATCACCGAGCTTGTCGGGGATGTCGTGCTGATGGACGCACAGGTTGAGCAAGGTGGCGTTGCCTGCAGGTCATTCCAGCACACCCTTGCGCTCCTGCTCGCCCTGGAGTCGCACCTGGCCGGCGCTCTTGATGTGCCAACGCTGCTACGTGCCAGTGCCGATGCCACCGACGATCTACTCCAGCGCCGCGACAAGTGGTTACCACGCGTCAGCGAGCTCATGCTCGGGCCGCAAGGCACCCACATTGTCGCTCCAGCCCAAAGACTTAGCTCTGCCCAACAGTCGGCGCTGATGCTTCGCGAGGGCCCACGCCTGCCGGCGGTTGCCTGCGAGACCGGTGATTGGAGTCACGTTGATGTCTATCTGACCAAGAGCACCGATTACCGCATGCTGCTGCTCTCCGGGTCTCGTTGGGAGCCTGAGTTGATGCGCTGGGTGCTAGAGCGGGGCAGCACGCTGGTTGCGGTTGGCCAGGATATCCCCGAAGCCGGATTTAGCCTGCGCTACCGAGGTGACGAAAATGATGATGTCAAGTTGTTGTCCGAAACCTTGGTCGCAGAACTAGTTGCCCAACTCGGTTGGGCTACTGCACCTTGAAAGTTACCGTCAGCGGGGCGTGATCACTCCACCGCTCCGCGTAGGAGAGTGCCTTGCCGACCACCGCGGCCACCGCCTTACCGGCTAGGCCCGGGGTAGCGATGACGTAGTCAATGCGCCAGCCCCCATCGGTGTCGAACCCGCGCCCGCGCCATGACCACCAGGTGTATGGCCCGGGGCCAGCACCACCGAGGGCGCGGCCGAGGTCAACCCACTGCCCGGCAAACCAACGGTCTAGATACTCGCGCTCTTGCTCCAAGAACCCGGCTCGGCCACGATTTCCGCGCCAATTCTTAATATCAACTTCATGGTGGGCGATATTGAAATCACCGCAAACCACCACCTCGCCCCCCGCCCGGGTCGCTCGGGCACGCAGTGCTTTGAGGCGCGCATCCATCGCGGCTAAGAACTCATACTTATCAGCTTGCCTAGGGGTGTCTGCTTCACCGGTATGGACATAGACCGACACGACCGTTACCGGCCCACCCTTGGTATCGAGGTCGACTTCGATCCAGCGGCCGGAGTTCGCGAGCACCGGATCCTTCATCACTTCACGCACCGCGGTTGGCTGCTTGCGGGTCAAGATGGCAACCCCCGCGCGGCCAAGTTGCGGAGCCGGTGCGTGGGCTACGTGATATCCCCGCAGTGGCGACTGCGCGAGTGTCGCATGTAGTTGCTCATGGGTCGCCCTGACTTCTTGAAGGCATATGACCTCCGGCTTCGCATCGGCCAGCCAATCCAAACCGCCACGACGATGGGCCGCGCGGATGCCGTTGACGTTGACCGTTACCACCTTGAGCATTACTGGCTTAGGCAATCCGAAGGGTGATCACTTGACCGGTAACCGCGGTGACGGCGGCTAATAGCGCATCGCTATGGCGCGCATCGGTGCTGATCGGGTAAGTCTGGCTCTGGTCAAAGCGTTGCGGATCGGAGAAGTCGATAGTTAATACATCAGCCTCAAGTGACACCAACCGCGCGTCGAAGTAGAGCAGCCAAGCTACCCGGCTTTGAGATTCCAGATAGAACAGGACGTCATTCCACCGCGCCTTCAACGCCGCCAGTTCATCCGCAGACATAGTTCTACGCCGCATCAACGTCGGGCGCCACGTAGCAGATACCAAGCACCGTATCCAAGGGATGCAACACCAGCACGGGCAGCATCAGGCCCAGATCCGTTGTCGAGGTCACTTCCACCACTAGGCCCTGCGGCAACGAGGCAACTGAAACCGCCGGCCAGCGCGATACCCCGCCCCCGAGGCCCACCCCGAGGGCTTTCGTCGCCGCCTCCTTGGCAACCAGGATGTCAAGTACCGACGCCACCTTGGCATCGACGAATGCCTGCTCAGTCTTGGACAAAGCCCGCGCCACCATATCTATTCGCCGGTCGGCATATTCGATGTCAATACCAACTAAGGCCCCCGGATCAGCGGCCGCCGCTACCACCACCCCAGAGTTATGGGTCAGGGAAATCACCGGTGAACCACCAACGGCAGCTAGCGCTGCGCACCGAGCAAACGGCGCTCCTTCGTCATCGATGTGAATCTCAATATCACCCGATTCAAGTTGCTGGCCGCGTTCACTCGCCCAGGCCCGCACCACATCCTTGAGCGCCATACGCCCAAGTAACCACTCATGTTGCCGACTCGAACCTGGGTTAAGTGACTGCCAGGTCACTTGCTCAACACTTGTCAGCGCCGCACCCATCAAGTGTGCACTCGCCAAAGCGCTCCCTGGCGCGATCTCGGAGACTTCAATGCGACGAACGAGCACCTCGGCCGGGCCAATATCCCAAGCCTGGCTGGCGAACTGCCCTAGTTGCACATTCCACCATCGCAGCAGGGCTGGATGTAATAGCACTGAGGGCACATATCCTTACCGCCGCGACGCTCAAGGGCTACGGTCTCGCAGGCCGGGCACGGGCCCGGGTCACCCATCACCCCTTCAGTATGCCGCGGCCCAACCGGCCGGTCAGCCCGCCACGCTCCGGATTAATCCACCTAATCGACCGGTCGGGCGCTGGCGGCGTTGGCCAGTTGTTGCCCCCGCGCAATTGCCGCGCCCAATACGAATGTGGTCACCGGCACCTGTTGCTCCCGCGCCGCCCATCTGATCAAGGTCTGCTCGCCCGGGGTCAGCCTGATATGCAGCCGCGCCGTTCGAAGATCCTTCACCGCTACCCCCTGCTCAACGTGCTTGCGTCCCAAGTTGAGCAAAGCGCAGGGGTCAGACAGTTACACGGATGTCCTTTGCCTGCGGGTGGCAGCACCTGCTCTCAAAGGGGGTGACAGGCCTCGGCCGGCGGTGCAACAGTTACTCCTGAACTTTGGTAACCAACCTTTTGGGGCAAGATGGACGACACAACCGCCTACGCCGCAGCCCTCGCATCAGCCCGGGAGGGCATGGCCGAGGGCGGCATCCCGATCGGGGCCAGCCTTATGGTCGATGGCGGATTGCTGGCGGTCGGGCGCAATCAGCGCGTGCAACTCGGGAGCTCGATCCATCACGGCGAAACCAATTGCATAGAAAATGCCGGACGCCAACCGGCGAGTGTGTATGCCCGCTCCACGATCTTCACCACTTTGTCGCCCTGCTTTATGTGCGCAGGCACCATATTGCTCTACAAGATTCCGCGGGTAGTCATCGGTGAGAACTCAAACTTTCAGGCAAGCGAGGAGCTGCTTCGCAGCCACGGGGTGGAGCTTGTCGTGCTCGACGACGCCGAAACCAAAACCATGGTCCGGGATTGGATCGAGGCGAATCCGAGGCTCTGGAACGAAGACACTGGCGAGGAGGACTAGCCGCCACTAGGTAAGGCTGGTTAATGATGAAATAGTCTTGGCCCAATGGCGCCCCAGACGCAGTTGCACCGCCCCACCAACCCGGTCCTGGTGCTTGATTGGGGCGGGGTGCTGACCACACCCGTCCAGGGCGCTTTCGACAGTTGGCTGGCGGCGGCCCACGTCGAACCCGAATCATTCATGCGCGTGATGCGCGAATTCCACGACACGGCCGATAGCCCACTGCACCGCCGTGAGCGGGGCGAGATCACGGTCAACGAGTTGGAGCAGGCACTTGCTCCCCACCTGGTCACCTTGGCCGGCCAACCGGTTTCGGCCGATGGTCTGCTGGCCAAGATGTTCGAACACCTAGAGCCAAACAATGCGATGCTGGAGGTTGTTGAACTTGCCCGCAAATACGGCTGGAAGACAGCCGTGTTGTCAAATGCCTGGGATGGCGATCACTATGCCGCCGACTTACTCGCGCAGTTCGATGCGGTAGTGCTCTCTGACCTGGCCGGTGTTCGCAAACCCGACCTCGTTGCGTACGAGGCGATCATCGGGGCCCTTGGCGTTGATGCCGAGGATTGTGTTTTCGTTGACGACATGCGCCGCAATGTGGTCGCTGCAACGGAGGCCGGGATGCAGGCTGTTCAATACACGCCCGGTGTTGAGGTACTGCTAACCGAGTTGATCACCAAGGGTGCCGAACCGCTGAAAGCCGCCGAAGACCCGCGCGGGCTGCGGTTGGCGCCGCTCACGACCTACTTGAACACCCAGCTCGGTGGCAATATCGTCGAACTCGACCCGACCTTGCTGCCCGGGGGCCGGTCTAATGTCAGCTACCGGCTAGCCGGCGGTGATCTGGGCCCACTCGTACTGCGGCGGCCACCACTTGGTCACATCCTGCCGACCGCCCACGACATGGGTCGGGAGTTCAAGGTGCTGACCGGACTGTCAGCGGTTGGGTTTCCGGTACCAAGGCCGATCGCCCTGTGCGTGGACACGGAAGTAATCGGAGCGCCCTTTGTCCTGATGGAGTTTGTCGACGGCTTGGTGATTGCCGACGCGGTGAGCGCAAGCAGCCTTGATCCGATCTCGGCGCGGATGGCCTCGCAGAACTTCGTGCAGTGCTTGGCCAATTTGCACGACATAGATCCAAGGGCCGCCGGGCTGGCGGATTTGGGTAAGCCCGCCGGCTACCTGCCCCGGCAGCTGAGCCGGTGGATAAAGCAGTGGGAGTTGACGAAGAAGATTGACTACCCCAATGCCGATCTACTAATCGATTGGCTGCAGCGGGCGGTAACTACTGTGCCGGAGCAGACGAAGGCTTCTATCGTACATGGTGATTACCGCCTCGACAACGCCATCATCGACCCAATCACCATGGAGATAAAGGCAGTTTTGGACTGGGAGATGTCAACCCTTGGCGATCCACTGCTCGATGTCGCTTTGACGCTGCTTTATATGACCGAGGGTGACGACAACCTCCGCAACACCGTCCCGATCGCCCTCGAGGTGACTTCCTCGCCGGGGTACTACACCCGGGCCGAGTTCCTTACCGCTTATTGCGCCATCACCGATGCTGACACCAGTTACCTAGACTTCTGCCTGGCGCTTTCGTGTTTCAAGCTAGCGGCAATACTTGAGTCGATTAAGAACCGCAGCCAAGCGGGTGAGCAATTGGGTAGCGCCGAGCATTCGGGTGATCTCATCGGCGATGCCTGCAATAATCTGCTGTTGCTCGGCTTGGCCGTCACCGACGGTGACGGGGTTGCCGGACTAAACCGGTGATCGATCAGCTACTTCACCCCAGCGAAGAGAGTCGGAGGGTGCCATGACGGCAGGTATCAGCCATTTCATCGACCGGCTGACCCTAGAGCCCGTGGATCGGGATATTTTCTCGGGCACCTGCCACTCGGGTGCGCCACTTCGAGCCTACGGCGGCCAAATTGCCGCGCAGGCTTTGATGGCCGCCGGGATGACCGTTGACGATAAGGCCCGGCGGGTGCATTCCCTCCACGGCTACTTTCTGCGCCCTGGGCGCACCAAAGACTCAATCATCTACTTGGTAGATCGGCCCCGTGATGGCCGATCCTTCTCCACCCGCATCGTGCGGGCGGTGCAGCACGGCGAGACGATCTTCTTGATGACAGCCTCCTTCGCCATCACAGACGTCGGCCCGGACCACCAGTTCGAGATACCCGCGGTGGCAGCGCCAGATGACGTGCCGGAGATGTCGTATCCGCAGCTCTTGGCACTTGATCCCGATGCCGCCCTTAGCGTGAACTACCCGGATCAAGCCCTAATCGATCTGCGCATTGTCGACCACGAACACCATGTTTTCCTGCGTGATGGCCGCTATGAGCGCATGTCATGGGTGCGCATCACCGAGTCCCTCCCGATTGACCCGTTGGCTCAGGCCAGTGCACTTACCTATCTATCCGACTTGACGATGGTGCGCACCGCGCTTAGCCCCCACCTCGAAATGCGCGACGAGCTCCAACTCGCCTCGATCGACCACGCCATGTGGTTTCATGCACCGATCGACACCAGCCAGTGGCTGCTGTTCGCGCAGGACACCCCGGTGGCGCGAAGTGGCCACGGTCTGGCGCGCGGGTTGTTCTATGACCGGAGCGGGAAACTTGTTGCCTCGGTGGTGCAGGAGTCACTGATGCGAAAGCACAAGAGTCACTGACACTGCGGTGCGGCGGCGAAGGCATCGCCGATCTCACCTCGAGTTGACTCCGTGGCTGTATCTAGATCCGAGATGAATTCCTTGCCGGCGTCAAACGTCACCTTTGCTGAAATCCCAGCCTGCACTAAGGCACTTACCAAGCTAATCGGGTCGTTTGCCTCACGGGCAGCAGCAATGAACTTCGCGGTCTCGTCGCGGGCCTTCAACAACTCATCACCACTGCCCTGAACCTGGGTGAGGATCGTCGATAGTTCAGCATAATCAACCGGGACTTTCCCGAGCGCAGCACCGAGTTCCTCCATTGACGCATTTATTTCGTCAAGGTGGGCATTTAGCTGAACTTGGAATTGATCAGCGGCCGAGACCTCCGAGTCCGGGTCGAAGGTTAGATCCTTGCCAAAGTCAATCAACGTCGCCCCAACGCCATCGCGCGCCACGCAAACGCCACCGGCCCACCGGGCCAATGCCACCGCAGGATCGGGTGTCGGCGAGACTGAGGGTGCCGCTAAAGTCGTGGTGACTGACGAGGACCCGGCGACTTCAGCGGTGTCGCTCGCCCGGGTCAGGTAAAACACCACGCCAACTAGCACCAAGATCGCGGCCGCAACTGCTATCACGGTCCGGCGCATAGCCAACTATTACCCAGAACAGCCAAGTTGGTGGGCAATCTGGCCCAATTCCTGCTCTGGATATGGCTGCTGTCCGGACCGAAATTGCAGCGGAACAGCTTTAGGCCTGAAGTCTGCAGAATTAGCCGGGTAAGAGGCTAGGAAAGGGCCATAGTTGACCGGTGAGTACACTCGACGTAGTCTCAATGGAAACCCCAAACTTGGGCGATCGCAGTTACGTGGCCGGCCGTGGCTCCTCGGCAATCGTGATAGACCCACAACGCGATATTGACCGCGTCGAAGGGATCCTCGATCAACGTGGGTGGTCGGTCTCACACGTCCTTGAAACCCATTTCCACAACGACTACGTAAGTGGCGGCCTTGAGTTGGCGCGGGCCCTGGGCGCTGAGTACGTCGTGCCGTCAGGCATGGATATTGCCTTCAGCGCGAATCAAGTTAGTGATAAGGACGAAATCCCTGCTGATGTTGCGCTCATTCGAGTGCTGCATACCCCGGGGCATACCCCCAACCACCTCTCATTCGCGCTGAATACCGGAAGTGCGGACGTGGCCCTCTTCACGGGTGGCTCGCTGCTCTTTGGCAGCGTTGGCCGAACTGATCTGCTCGGGGCCGCATTGACCGAACCACTTGCCCATGCCCAATGGAACTCAATGCGGCGCATTGCCAGTGAAGTCACTAATTCAGCCCAGGTGTACCCAACGCATGGCTTCGGCTCATTTTGCAGTGCCACCGCAACCGTGGGCAATTCTTCCACCGTTGCTGAGCAGCTGCGCACCAACCCGGTGTTTGGCGTCGACGAGGAAACCTATGTATCGGAACTTATTGCGGGCCTGGATATCTTCCCAACCTATTACGCGCATATGGGGCCAGCCAACCAAGCCGGGGGCGGACCAATTGACCTCTCCCTGCCGCAGGTAGCCAGCCCCCAAGAGATTGCCGCAGCCATCGCTCGCGGCGAGTGGGTTGTTGATCTACGCCACCGCAAGGCATATGCCGCCGATCATCTCCGCGGCACCTTGTCCTTCGATGTCTACGGCAATGCCGTTACCTATCTCGGCTGGATGATCGACTGGGGTACCCCAATCACGCTAATTGGCGACGACATCAGCGAGATCTCAACAATGCAACGTGAGTTGGTGCGGATCGGCATCGACCGCCCGGTAGCCCATGCGGTTGGGTCACCAAGTGACTTAACCAGCTCGGGCACACCCACCACAAGCTACCCGCGAGTCACGCACATCGAGATGGCAGCAGCCCTGAAAAGCACCGGGCAATTGCGAGTGTTGGATCTGCGCCGCAATAGTGAGTTCGATGACGGTTACGTGAGCGGCGCGAAACATGTGCCGCTCCACGAGCTTCGCGGGCGAGTCGATGAGATAAAGGTCTGGGCAGCCGATGATGCCGGCAGCGGCCCGGTCTGGGTCTACTGCGGTAGTGGGTTCCGTGCGTCGATTGGCGCGTCACTACTTGAGGCCGCAGATGTTGAGGTTATCCACGTCGATGATGACTTCCCGAATGCCGAAAGAGCCGGACTGGTAATCGAAAGGCCACCACACGGGCACCGCATCGGTGCCACGTACGCCGACTAGCAGCGGCACCACCTAGGCAAAAGGGTTGCAAAGTTGGCGGTAATCGAAGCGCTACTAGTCGGGGTGACGATCGGTGCCATTCTCGGGCTGATCGGTGCTGGGGGGCGGTTATCGCTGTCCCGGCCTTTATCTACCTCTTCGGTTTCAGTGCCTTGCAAGCCACCACCGCATCCCTCGCGGTCGTAACCGTCTCCGCCGCATCAGGTGCGGTGCCGCGCCTGCGGCTGCACCAGGTGCGCATCAGCCAGGCCCTTGTGTTTTGGGGTTTTTGCATCATCGGCGTTTTCGCGGGCCGCAGGCTAGCCACCGTTATCCCCGCGTCAGTGATCATTACCGGCTTCGCAATCGTAATGCTGGGCGCCGCCTATGCAATGTGGCGCAAGTCCAGCAAGGTGGCCGACACCGAAATATTCCAGCCCAAACGCTGGCTATTGCCCGTAGTTGCAACCGCGATCGGCCTGCTCACCGGATTATTCGGCGTCGGTGGTGGTTTTCTGATCGTGCCTGCCCTGGTTCGCGTATTCGGGTTTCCGTTTGCGATCGCGACCGGCACCTCGCTCATGGTCATTGCGCTCAACAGTGCCACCGCACTTATCTTCAAGTACGACTCCTGGCAGCAAATCCCATGGCATATCCCTCTGCTGGTAATCGTCGGCGGGGTGATCGGATCGGTGCTTGCCGCTACCGTCAATTCAAGGATCCCGCAGCGCTATCTGGAGCGGGGGTTCGCGATATTGCTGGTGCTGCTCGCCGGCTGGATGGGCATCTCTGCTTCTGTTGATTGGTGAGTTGTTGCAATGAAATCTGCCTTGGGTGCAAGGGGTCGATGCAACATCTTTCGGATCGACTGATTCTGCTAGTGGCTGGTCAAGTACCCCGGCAAGCTCGAAGTCGAGGGGGTGACCTGAAGAACGCGTACTCAATCCTCGCCGGGCAAGGCTGGGCTCAACTGGTTGACCCGCAATAGCCGCCTTACTTGCGTCAGACGTTAAAGCGGAACTCGACTACGTCGCCATCGGCCATGACATATTCCTTGCCCTCAATGCGCACCTTGCCCTTGGCCTTGGCCTCGGCCATCGAGCCATTGGCGACTAGGTCATCGAAGGAGACAACCTCGGCCTTGATGAAGCCCTTCTGGAAGTCGGTGTGGATTACCCCGGCGGCCTCAGGCGCGGTTGCACCGATCGGAATGGTCCAGGCGCGCGCTTCCTTGGGGCCTGCGGTCAGATAGGTCTGCAAACCCAATGTGGCGAACCCGACCCGCGCGAGCGCATGTAACCCAGATTCGACCTGGCCGACCGACTGCAATAACTCAAGTGCCTCATCGTCGGGTAGTTCGACGAGTTCTGCCTCCAATTTAGCGTCAAGGAAGACGGCCTCAGCAGGGGCAACTAGCTCACGCATGCGTTTCTGAAAATCCGCATCGGCAAGTTGTTCTTCATCGACATTGATCACATACAGGAACGGCTTAGCGGTGAGCAGGAATGATTCGCGCAGCGGCGCAGTGTCGATACCCGATGCGAATATCGTCGTGCCGCCATCGAGTAGTGCCCGCGCCTCTTGTGCGGCAGCCAAGTTGGCGGCTTTGGTTTTATCGGTTCGAGCCTCTTTCTCCAGCCTCGGGATCGCTTTGTCGAGTGTTTGGAGATCAGCCAGGATCAACTCGGTATTGATTGTCTTCATATCCTCTTCGGGAGATACTCGACCTTCGACGTGCACCACGTCATCGTCATGAAACGCTCGCAGCACCTGACAGATCGCTTCCGACTCCCGGATATTTGCCAAGAACTTATTTCCAAGGCCCGCGCCCTCACTGGCCCCTTTCACGATTCCCGCGATGTCGACGAAAGTCACGGCTGCCGGCAACTCACGTTCCGACCCGAAGATCTTGGCGAGGACGCCAAGTCGCGGATCGGGTACGCCCACGACGCCCGTGTTCGGCTCGATGGTGGCAAAGGGGTAGTTCGCCGCCAGCACGTCGTTCTTCGTCAGTGCGTTGAAGAGGGTTGACTTGCCGACATTCGGGAGCCCTACGATGCCAATGGTTAAAGCCACAATCGGCCACCTTATGCGTCGGGGTGTTAGGTCGAATGAATTGGGTTGGATCGGCCCGTGCTGCCATACCCGTCTCCCTTTTGCCGCGCACCGAGAGCTGTGGCATCCTTAGGGCGTGGATCAGCCGACCGTCACCGATGTGATCGTGCCACCGATGGTGGATCCGTTCCACGACTGGCGAGATGGCGACACTTGGCTTGCCGGTGGCACGCTGCTATTCAGTGCGCCAATGCCGCACCTGCGCCGACTGCGCGACCTGTCGCAAACCGGCTGGCCGAGCCTTACCGTGAGTGCGGCCGGCCTGGAGATTGCGGCTACCTGCGGGATAACCGAGCTGCATGAATTCAAGCCACCCGACCACTGGCGCGCCGGGCCATTCCTGCGGCAAAGTGTCGAGGAGTATCTCGCCAGTTTCAAAGTCTGGAACCGGCAGACCGTCGGGGGAAATATCTGTGCCTCCCTGCCCGCCGGGCCGATGGTGATGATGGGTGCGGCGCTTGACGCCGAGTACAAGATCCTCGCATTGGACAAGAGCAGCCGACTTGTGCCGGCGATCGACTTCGTTACCGGTGACAACACGAACATCCTGCAGCCGGGCGAACTGCTCAGATCCATCCACCTGCCATTGTCCGCGCTCTTGCGGCGATACACCCTCCGCAGGTTCGCACTGACAAAGCATGGGCGCTCGAGCATCTACCTCGTAGGAACTCGCGACACCGAGTCGAATGAGATTCTTATTACGGTTAGCGCTGCCACGATCCACCCGGTCCATCTGCGATTCAACGGCGCCCCCTCCAGCGAGGACGTCCGAGTCGCCCTGGATCGTTTGATACCCGATGATCTCTATTTCGACGACCCGAACGGAACCCCAGCGCACCGACGTCACCTGACCTATGTCTTTGCCGAACAAATCCGAACCGAGCTTTCGGCCTCCTGAGGACTATCAACCTATGCCTATCAGAGTTAATGGGCGCACCTTCGACGCGTCGCCGCACCCCGGCCAATGCCTGCGTACCTTCTTGCGCGAACTTGGTCACCATGGCGTCAAGAAGGGATGCGACAGCGGCGACTGCGGTGCGTGCACGTTGTGGCTTGACGGTAAGCCCGTTCACAGTTGCCTGGTGTCAGCCGTGCAGGCCGAACGCCATGAGATCACCACCATCGAAGGTCTAGCCAACGGCGATAACCTGCATCCGATGCAGGAACAGTTCCTTAAAGCCTGCGCATTCCAATGCGGCTTCTGCACGGCGGGCATGATCATGACTTGTGCAGGGATGAACGAAGAGCAACGAGCTGACCTGCCGGCGGCAATGCGCGGATCACTTTGCCGGTGTACCGGCTATCGAGCAATTGAGGATGCACTTAATGCCATCACGAACATCGACGAGGCGCCAGCCGCAGGAAAAGCGGTGGGTACCAGTGTCGGCCCGGCCGACGGCAGGGGCATCGTCACCGGCACCGCCCAGTACACCCTCGATCACGACATCACCGGGTTACTGCACCTGAAGGTGGTGCGCTCACCACATGCACACGCGCGGGCGCTCTCCATCGACACCAGTGCCGCCAAGGCAGTACCGGGAGTTGTTGCCGTCTACACCTGGGAGGACGTACCCGACAAGCTCTACGACACCGCCTGCCACGATAACCACCTAGTAGACCCCGACGACACCCGCATGCTCGACCAAGTTGCCCGGTTCATCGGTCAACGCATGGTGGCTGTTGTTGCAGAGAGCGTTGGTGCTGCCGAAGAGGGGTGCCGGCAAGTGGCTATTGAGTGGCAGGAGTTGCCGGCCGTCTTTGACCCCTTGGCGGCCATGCAACCGGGTGCTCCCCTGCTACATCAAGGCGTGACACTCGATGGGCATCTGAAGCGCCCTGCAACCAACATTCTCCTTGAATTCAACAAGTCACGCGGTGACGTCGAGGCCGGATTCGCGCAGGCCCACATCGTCCATGAGGCAACGTACAACACTCCGCGGATGGCCCAGGCGCCCCTTGAAACCCATGGCAGTGTCACCTGGATCGATGAAACCGGCGTGCTCCAAGTCCGAACGAGCACGCAAACGCCATTCTTGGCCCAAGCCAAACTCTGTTATCTATTCGACCTGCAGGCCAGCGAGATCCGCGTCTTTACCAAGCGGGTGGGGGGCGGCTTCGGCGCTAAGCAGGAAGTCTTCACCGAGGATCTATGCCTCTTGGCCACCATTGACACCGGCCGGCCGGTGCAGTGGGAGTTCACCCGCGAAGAGGAGTTCTACGGCGCCTCGCCCCGGCACCCGATGCGGATCACCGTCAAGCTTGGGGCGCAGGCCGATGGCACGTTGACAGCGATGCAGATGGACGTGACAACAAACACCGGCGCTTATGGTAATCACGGTGGCGAGGTGCTGTATGCGAGCAGCAATGCGATGACGTGGTATCGGTGCCGGAACAAGCAATACGACGGCCGCGCCGTCTACACGAACAACGTCCCTTCCGGGGGCATGCGCGGATATGGCGCGGTGCAGACAACATTCGCGATTGAATCCGCAATAGATGAACTAGCTGCGGCACTGGGTATTGACCCCATGGCGATGCGGCGCAGGAATGTCGTCGTGCCGGGCGACGATGTTGGGATCGAGCGCAGCCCCGGTGATGACGTATTGGGCGGCTACTGCCTAGACGAGTGCATGGAACTCGTAGAAACAGCGATGGCGCGCGGCAATGGCGTAGAGGCACCAAGTGGTGACGATTGGCGGGTCGGCACCGGTTTTGCAATATCGATGTTCGAGTCCTCGCCACCTACCGAACATCGATCTGAGGCCGGTGTCACGCTCCTCGCCGACTCCACCTATCAGGTCAATGTCGGTACCTGCGAGTTCGGCAACGGGACGACTACCGCGCAAGCGCAGTTCACGGCTACTGCGTTGAACACCACCATCGACCGCGTCAAGGTGGTGCACGGGGATACCGCCACCAGCGGTTGGGACACCGGGGCCTTCGCCAGCGCTGGGCTTAATGTCGCTGGAAAGGCCGTTGCGCTAGCCGCCCAAGCGTTGCAGTTGAAAATCATCAATTTCGCCGCCCGATACCTGGGAGTCGAACCGATTGACTGTGTCTTACGAGCAGACGAAGTTTGGTCCGATAAAGCTTCCGTCAGCCTGGTTGAACTCTTCGCCGCAGCCGAAGACGCCGGCGTGACCTTGGCGCAGGCAAGACGAGCGTACGGATCACCGATCAGCAATGGGTTCAATGTGCATGGCGTGCGGCTCGCGATTAACACAACTACCGGGGAGATCGTGTTTCTGCAGGTGGCCCATGCGGTTGATGCCGGCACCGTGATCAACCCCATGGCCCTGCGCGGGCAGGTTGAAGGTGCCGTCGTCATGGGGATCGGCGGGGCAGTCACCGAATGGTTCCAAACTGGTCCACGTGGGGAGGTACAAAATCCCGGTCTGCGCATGTACCGCATCCCAAACTTCGCGGACGCTCCCAGGGTAGAGGTCTATGTGCCCGGCACCGCAGACAAATTCGGCCCATATGGTGCCAAGGGGGCAGGTGAGCCACCCATCGATCCGGTGGCACCGGCGATCGCCAATGCCATTGCCGACGCGACCGGCGTCCGGCTTCGAGACTTGCCATTTGCCCCACCACTAATTTTCGCCGCTCTCCAGCCAACGACCCCTGCCCAGCCGTAGCACCCGGCACAAAGCAAGGTTTTTTGACGTTTGGTCATTGCCATTAGGTGGCTTAGGTGTTCTCGTTGGTGCTAGCCGCAAGCAGCGGGTTCACTTGGTAACGGAAATCAAATGTCGAAGAATGAAGTGGCCGCGCCAATTTGCTCGGCACCAAGTGACCGGTTGGCCCTATGTGTTGGTTGGGTGCGCCCGGGTGCCGGCAGTATCGGCGGCACCTCGAGCCCCTCAGGTTATCTAAGTGGCTATAACGGTAGTTGCTTTGCGGGTAATGACGAGTAGTTAACTGATCGCAACCGTGTCGAAGGCGGTAACTGTCAGACCCTGCTGGGACCCTTGAGCCATGGATAACTCACTTCCCGCACTGGCCGTTGTCGTCATCGGCATCGGTTTGGTTTTGGCCCTGGGAATCGCGGTTGGCGCTGCCGCAGCCGGCAGGGCCGCGCGGCGCTCGGCGCCCGCCGAATGGGCGTCGGCCCTGGTTCCGGTCACAGCCTCGCTGGGCGCCCTCGCCGATCAGGTCGCCCGGCAGCAGCAAGAAACCACCACCGGCCAGGTCACTTTGCGCACGGAACTGACTACACAGCTGAGCCAGCACGTGCTATCAATGCAGCGCTCAACCGACGAGGTGCGGCGCGAGGCCTCGCGGCTCGCAGCGGTCCTTGGTCGCACCGGAGCCCGTGGGCGGTGGGGTGAGATGCAATTGCGGCGCCTAGTCGAAGCCGCGGGGATGCTCGACCGGGTTGATTTTGCTGAGCAGTCCACGCACCAAGGCGACGGTGGGGCACTTCGCCCTGACATGGTCATTCACCTAGCCGGTGGTCGGTCCATCGTCATCGATGCCAAGGTGCCACTGGCGGCCTTCCTAGAGGCCGAGCAGGCCACCGATGATGCCGTCGTCAGGCACCTGCTCGGCCAGCACGCCACGGACGTTCTCCGCCACATCGACTCACTAAATAGCAAGGACTACCGCCGACAGGTGCCACAGAACGTCGAGTTCGTGGTGTTGTTCCTACCGTCGGAGTCCCTCCTGGAAGTCGCCTTGCAAATGCGCCCTGACCTGCTGGATTACGCATTCAGCCGCAATATCGTGCCGGCCACGCCGACCACGATGTTTGCGCTCATGCGCACCGTCGCGCTGACCTGGCGCCACGAACGCCTTGCCGCCAATGCCGAGGAAATCTCTCGGCTTGGGCGCGATCTGCACTCACGCATCGCCATTTTGGCCCAGCACCTCAGCAAGGTGGGTTCCGCACTGGACTCCGCCGTTGGGCACTACAACAAGGCGGTCGCCTCGCTTGAGACGCGGGTCCTGGTCACCACTCGGGCCTTTAACGAATGCGGCGTCACCGATGATGAGCTCCCTGAAGCCACCGCCATCACCGCGCAGGCGCGGGTCTTGACGGCGCGCGAGTTCATCAGTGACCGGGCGACCACCAATCACCTAGCCAGTTGAGTACCGTACTTCCGTGAGCGAGGAAACAAACCCAGCGGACGACGAGGCATACAGCTCTTTGTTCCGACCGCCGGATGATGTGCCACCGGCTAAGAATCGCGAGCCCGCCGACACCGGCCGGCTATTTCGCAGTAGCCGGACCACCACGGGGGCCGATGCCATTGTCGCCGTCGGCTCAGACCGGGTGGGCACGTTGCGCACCCTGCAGGTCATCGAAGGCGAGGCTCGACCTGTTGCGCCGGCACCACTTGCTGGCCTGCTGCCCCCAACACCGCGTCGTACCGCACCTGCGGTGATTGCGATCACGCCAGACGCCGATTTACCAGCGCTAGTAGCAATTGGTGAGCCGCGCGGGCGCAGGGCCCGACGTACCTTCACCAACTCCACCAACAGCACACAAACCCGTGGGCTTCGGCCAATCGGCGTATACGCGATCGTTATCGGCAGCACGTTGCTCTTTGGGTGCATCGATATCTTCGTCGGCGGCGCCGGCCTTGGGCTGGTCACCGGGCTGGCACTGCTCATCTCAAGTGGCTACGCGGCCTTAACCGTTCGAGCCGGCGATCTGGCTGTCGCCGTCATTGCACCACCCATTGCGTTCTTCTTAGCGGCGATCACGGTCGGTCAAATAGGTGTCACCATCACGGGCGGTGCGCTCATTGGTCGAGCAGTTGCGGTGTTCTTCACCCTCGCCGACAACTGGGCCTGGGTGATTGGCTCAACATTGATCGCCTTGATCATCGTGATCGTGCGGAGCCAGCGCCGCTGATTCACTTATCTGCCTTTGGCTTGCTCAGCGGCCTTCATATCCCGCCGCAACTCCGGTGGCAGCGCGAAAATCAACGTCTCCTCGGCCGTCTTGACTACCTCAACCGAACCGTAGCCACGCACTCGCAACCAAGCCAGTACCTCATCAACCAACTGCTCCGGGACCGACGCCCCGCTGGTCACCCCGACTATGGCAGTCTGGTTAAACCATTCCTCGCGCAATTCGGCTGCATTGTCTACCCGGTATGAGTTGCTGGCGCCAGCTTCAAGCGCGACTTCGACGAGGCGCACCGAATTCGAGGAGTTCGCAGACCCGACAACAATGACAACATCACATTGTTCCGCCATTGCCTTGACGGCTACCTGGCGATTTTGGGTTGCGTAGCAGATGTCATCACTTGGCGGGCTTAGTAGATTCGGAAACCTTGACTTCAAGACATCCACAGTCTCCATCGCTTCGTCTACCGACAAAGTGGTCTGCGAAAGCCAGATCAACTTCGAAGGGTCGGCCACCTCCACCGTGGCGGCTTCGGCCACATCTTGAACAACCGTAATGACTTCGGGAGCCTCCCCGGCGGTGCCAACAACCTCCTCGTGGTCAGCGTGCCCGATTAGGAGGATCTGGAATCCTTCATTGGCGAATCGCTTTACTTCAGCGTGCACCTTGGTAACTAATGGGCAGGTGGCGTCAATGGCTTTCAGGCCCCGTTCAGCCGCCTGCACATGCACGATCGGTGCCACGCCGTGGGCCGAGAAAATCACTGTGGAGCCCTCTGGTACCTCATCTAGTTCGTCAACGAAGATGGCGCCGCGACTTTGCAAATCTTGGACGACATGCTTGTTATGAACGATCTCCTTGCGCACATAAACCGGGGCGCCATAGAGCCCAAGGGCCTTCTCGACTGTCACCACCGCGCGATCGACACCAGCGCAATACCCCCGTGGTTCAGCCAGCAGAACCTTCTTGGTCGGGTTGTCCACCCCTCCATCGTACGGCCGTATGGTCGACCCTGCTTAGGCTGCTGCTGGCAAAGGAGGCCAAATGGCACTGCAGACAACTCCAGAGGAACCGGCGGCAGTCCGCACTGTCTCGCGCGCGGTTGCCGAATGGGTTGGCCGTCTCGGGGCCATCTGGATTGACGGCCAGGTGGCCGAATACCGGCCACGCCCTGGCGCGCGGCAGTTCTATCTGACGTTACGCGACCCGGATGTGGAGATGTCGATCACGATCGTGGCCGATGCAAAAGTGCTCGGCGCGGTCGAGCCACCGATAGCCGCCGGGCAGCGCATCATCGTGTTTGCTCAGCCCGAGTACTACACCGGCAAAGGGAGCCTGCAGTTTCGCGCCAAACAAATCCGCGCTGTCGGCATCGGTGACCTATTAGCCCAACTCGAACGCCTCCGCGCGCTACTCGCCGCCGAAGGGCTGTTCGCCGTAGAGCGCAAGAGGCTCCTTCCATTCTTGCCGCGAAAAATTGGCTTGATCTGCGGTCGGGGCAGCGCCGCCATGCACGATGTCACCGTCAACGCTAACGACCGCTGGCCCGGTATCGAATTCGAGATCCGCGAAGTAGCGGTGCAGGGCGTGCAGTGCGTGCCCGAGGTAATCGGTGCGCTCGAGCAGTTGGCTGCAGATCCAGACGTTGATGTCATCATCATTACGCGTGGCGGTGGCAGTGTTGAGGATCTTCTCCCGTTCAGCAATGAGAGTCTAGTTCGCGCAGTGAGCAACTGCCGAACACCGATTGTAAGCGCCATTGGTCACGAGCAGGACGCGCCACTATTGGATTTTGTCGCGGACCTACGCGCATCAACACCCACCGACGCGGCCAAGCGAGTAGTGCCTTCACTTGCTGAGCAGGAGTCCATCGTCCTGGCCCTGCGCAACCGAGCACGGGTCTCGGTCATGAACCAATTCGAACGCGAAGCCACCAAGATCCAGGATCATCGCAGAAGAATGACGATGGTTATCAGCCATCTGGTCGAAAAGTCAACAGCCCAGATCGCCCACCTAGCCGCGCAGGTTCGCGCATTGTCGCCGGCTGCGACGCTCGATCGTGGTTACGCGATAGTGCTCACCGGTGACGGTGCAATCGTACGCGACGAGTCACAGGTAAAGGATGATCAGATGGTTGGTATTCGCTTAGCCAAGGGGCGTTTTGCCGCAACCCGAATAAAGGAGAAGGCGTGACCAGCAGGAAACCAGAAAGTGCCGAAAACCCGAGCTTCGAAGCCGCGCGCGATGAACTCTCGCTGATTGTTCAGCAACTCGAAGCCGGTGGCCTTACGCTTGAGGAGTCCATGGCACTTTGGGAGCGCGGTGAAGAACTTGCGGCCGTTTGCCAGGGCTGGCTCAACACCACCAGAGCCCGACTAGAGCAGTCGCAGGCCCCCGACTAGCTCGGCGCCAATGACCGCGCGACCTGCTCGAGTTCTTCTTGGGTCGCCGTGCCGCTAACCACCGTGGTTACCTTGGCGCCTGGCAGCACTAGTGAAATCCGCTCGGCAGTTTCATATAACTGCCACTGCGCGCCGTCGATGCGCACTTGCTCAGACGCAATACCGCCAGCAGTCTGCTCCGCGATGAACTCGCCGGTAGTTGCCGCCGACTGGCTGACCTGCACGTACTCGGCCCCCGGGGTCACGTACCCAAGGTGCAACACATCGTCACCACCAGATTTCGCAGTCTCCTGCCACCTCGCGCTCGTGACCTGATATCCGTCTAGGCCCTCGGGCACCAATACCGGGAACGGGGCCAAGGCCCGAGCGGCTATCAACACCTGCGTTGGGTCAACGACTTTGACCGCATCGGGTTGCGGGCGGAGGGTAACGACCAAAATTAAGCCGATCAGGGCCAGCACCAAACCCATGGACCACACCATGTCGGCGACGCTCTGGCGCATGCGCTTGTTGGGTCGCCCGGTCGGCTGGGGTGTGGTCACGAATCAATGATGCTGCATCAACGATAAAGGCGCGATAGCACAGCCGACAGCGGCTAGACTCCCCCGATGGAGGCCAAGATGAGCGCGGTGAATACCTCTGTTTTCGGCGGCGAAGTCCCCGACCGCAACCTGGCGCTGGAATTAGTTCGGGTCACCGAGACCGCGGCAATCGCGGCTGCGCGCTGGGTCGGCCGAGGTGACAAAAACGGCGCCGACGGGGCCGCAGTCAACGCCATGCGCTCACTGATCGGCAGCGTATCGATGAACGGCGTCGTCGTCATCGGCGAAGGGGAGAAGGACGATGCGCCGATGCTTTTCAATGGCGAGCGGGTAGGAGATGGCACCGGGCCAGAAGCCGACGTGGCCGTGGACCCAATCGACGGCACCACTCTCGCCGCAAAGGGAATGCCCAATGCCATAGCGGTCATCGCCGTCGCAGAGCGCTGGGCCATGTTCGACCCGAGTGCGGTTTTCTATATGGAAAAACTCGTGGTCGGACCCCAATGCGCCGATGCCATCGACATCACCGCACCAATCGCTTGGAACCTGGAGCAGATAGCTACCCGTAAGGGCGAAAGCATCGCTGACTTGACCGTTTGCATCCTTGATCGTCCTCGACACGAAGAGCTTGTCGCGAATGTGCGCAAAGCTGGCGCGCGCATCAAATTCATTACCGACGGCGACGTAGCCGGGGCCATTATGGCCGCACGGCCAGGCACCGGTGTTGACCTGCTAGCCGGCATCGGGGGCACCCCAGAAGGTATCATCGCCGCCTGTGCGATGGCCTGCCTCGGGGGCACCATTCAGGCCCGCCTTTGGCCACGTGATGCGGATGAGCGACAAAAGGCCATTGCTGCCGGGCACGACCTAGACCGGGTACTGACTACTGATGATCTGGTCACCGGCGACAACATTTTCTTCTGCGCCACCGGCATCACTGACGGTGATCTCCTGCGCGGGGTCCACTTCGGCCCAGACGGCCCCACCACCCATTCAATCGTCATGCGCAGCAAGAGCGGAACAATTCGCGAACTGCAGTGTGAGCACCACCCCGCCCCAAGGCATGCAGGTCTACGCTGAGGGCATGGACTTCCAGTACCAAGACCTGCTGCCCCTCGGCGATGACACCACCCAGTACCGACTGATTACCACCGATGGTGTTTCAACCGTGTCGGCCGGCGGGCGCACCTTCCTCCAGGTCGAGCCGGCAGCCCTACGCCTTTTGGCCTATGAGGCAATCAAAGACATCTCACACCTGCTGCGCCCAGCTCACCTCGAGCAGCTTGCCTCGATTTTGACCGACCCAGAAGCCAGCCCCAATGACCGCTTTGTCGCACTGGACCTGCTCAAGAATGCGAATATCGCGGCTGGCGGCATCCTGCCCATGTGCCAGGACTCCGGCACCGCGATCGTCATGGGCAAACGTGGCAAACGCGTCTGGACATCAGGTGAAGATGCCGAGCACCTTTCGGCCGGCATCTTCGACGCCTACCAAAAACTGAACTTGCGTTACTCCCAACTGGCGCCAATAACCATGTGGGAAGAACGCAATACCGGAAACAACCTGCCAGCCCAGATCGAGATTTATGCCGATGACCATGCTGGTCACGAGGAGTCCTACGACTTCCTCTTCATGGCCAAAGGTGGCGGTAGCGCGAATAAGAGTTTTCTGTATCAAGAAACGGTCGCCTTACTAAATCCTGAGTCCTTTGCGACTTTCCTTGATGAAAAACTCCGCAGCATCGGCACCGCCGCCTGCCCGCCGTATCACTTAGCAGTTGTCATCGGCGGCACCAGCGCCGAGTTTGCCGTCAAGACCGCAAAGTACGCGAGCGCCCGCTACTACGACTCCCTGCCCGTCCATGGTTCACCTACCGGACACGGCTTCCGCGATCTTGCGATGGAGCAGGAGATCTGGAAGATGACCCAGGAGTTTGGCATCGGGGCCCAATTCGGTGGCAAGTACTTCTGTCATGACGTCAGAGTCATCAGGCTGCCGCGCCATGGGGCCTCCTGCCCGGTGGCCATTGCCGTTTCCTGCTCGGCCGACCGGCAGGCACTGGCCAAGATCACCCCCGAAGGTGTCTTCTTGGAGGCACTTGAGCACGATCCCGCGCACTATCTGCCGGAAATCGAAGAGAGCGCACTAGAGAACGAGGTTGTGCGCATCAACCTTGATGTACCGATGGACGAGGTCCGGGCGCAATTACATGGGCTACCCGTCAAAACCCGGGTATCACTTACCGGATCCTTGATCGTGGCCCGCGACCTCGCCCACGCCCGGATTAAGTCAATGCTGGACCGGGGTGAACCGCTGCCTGAGTATTTCCGAAACCACGCCGTCTACTACGCGGGCCCAGCGAAGACCCCCGAAGGCTACGCATCGGGTTCCTTCGGACCAACCACCGCCGGTCGGATGGATGGTTACGTTGATCTATTCCAGAAAGCCGGTGGCTCATTCGTCATGCTCGCCAAGGGCAACAGAAGTAAAGCCGTGACCGAGGCATGCAAGACCAACGGCGGTTTTTATCTTGGGTCAATTGGAGGGCCGGCTGCGCGCTTGGCGCAGGACAACATCACTAAAGTCGAAGTCCTTGATTTTCCCGAACTTGGGATGGAGGCCGTCTGGCGAATTGAAGTTGTCGACTTCCCGGCCTTCGTTGTCGTCGACGACTTGGGAAATGATTTCTTTGCTGAGACCATGCGCCCAATTTCAGCGCGGATTCCGGTCGGGGCGCCGCCGTAGCTACCGGCGCTTCATGCAGTTTTTCCCGCCACCGCGCCAGTGGCTTTTGCCTTCGCCGTGGCGCCAGACAGTCCAAAATGCCCGGTCCTGCCAATATCGGTTCCACTGCTGGGTTGGCTTTTTGCGCAAGGCGATCACCAGTTTTACGGCTTCGGATCCAAACTCCTTAGCCACTTCACGCTGCATCATCCAAGAGGCACCCACCGCTATCCGGCGATTCATCTGGTACGCACCGCGATAGCGGCCGCCCGCGCTCACGGCTTGGTAATTCGCACCGCTCTCGCGCTTGGTGATGCATTTGCGGACTTTCTCGCGCCTTGGCATGAACCACTTACCTTGATAAAGGCTCACCATCACCCCGCGACGGTCACCTGATTTGAATTCCCCCTGGGCCAAGGCAAGTTCAACCTGCTTGCGCGCTGGCGGTGCGGGAGATACCTGGTCAGCGCCGGCCGGCCCTTCGGCCGCCACGGCCCCCGGCCCGGTGAGTAACAGCGCGATGGCGGTGGCAACAGCAACAGCCGTTGACCCGATCCTTTGGCCCCGCATCCTCACCCACCTCCCGGCGCCGACTTCATAAGTCCCACCGTGCCCGGTTCCGGCCGATGTGTCACGTAAACTGCGAGTGGTAGTTCTCACTACCAAATCATTACAAAATGGGCATAGATCGATTTTCACAACAGGATTACGGAGGAGACCGCAAATTAAAGTGACAGGGATCACATGCTTGTCAACAACCTTGTCCACAGGTTCGTTCCGCTCTGCGCCTCAGATTTTTTTATTACCGGGCGAGCCGCGGAGGCTTACAGCTCAATGCTTTCCAGCATCTCGGTGACCAAAGCCGCTATCGGCGAGCGTTCTGATCGAGTCAAGGTGACATGGGCGAATAACGGGTGCCCCTTCAACTTCTCGACCACCGCCACTACGCCGTCGTGCCGGCCCACCCGCAGATTGTCGCGCTGACCAACGTCGTGGGTGAGCACGACCCGGCTATCGCGGCCGATGCGCGACAGCACCGTCAACAGCACATTTCGTTCAAGGGATTGGGCTTCGTCCACGATGACGAACGCATCGTGCAGCGAGCGCCCCCGGATGTGGGTCAGGGGCAAGACTTCGAGCATCCCGCGGTCGACGATCTCTTCGACGACCTCTTGGGTCGTGACCGCACCCAACGTGTCGAAGACCGCCTGCCCCCAAGGGGACATCTTCTCTTGCTCATTGCCCGGCAGGTACCCAAGCTCTTGACCGCCGACTGCAAATAACGGCCGGAACACGATCACCTTGCGATGCTGCCTGCGCTCAAGCACGGCCTCCAGGCCAGCACACAAAGCTAGCGCGCTCTTACCGGTACCGGCGCGACCACCGAGTGAGACGATCCCGATATCCGGGTCAAGAAGTAGGTCAAGTGCGATGCGCTGCTCCGCACTTCGCCCGTGCAGACCAAATGCCTCTCGATCACCACGCACCAAGCGCACCCGCTTGTCGGCGGTTACCCTGCCAAGTGCGCTACCGCGATCGGAGATCAGCACCAAACCGGTGTGACAGGCAAGGTCGCGGGCAGCATCTAGATCAATAACGGTTTCGTCATAAAGTTGATCGATTTCTGCGGCCGCTACATCGATCTCGGCCATCCCGGTGAAACCAGTCTCAACGACCAACTCCGCGCGATACTCCTCTGCGGCCAGTCCGACGGCTGAGGCCTTGACGCGCATTGGGAGGTCCTTGCTGACTAGGACAACATCGCACCCCTCATTCGACAAACTGCGGGCCACCGCCAAAATGCGGGTGTCGTTATCGCCTAATTGGAACCCGGTCGGCAATACCGAGGTGTCGATGTGATTGAGCTCGACGCGCAAGGTGCCGCCTAGCTCACCGACCGGCATCGCGGCATCTAGGCGGCCATGGGTGATACGCAGGTCATCTAATAATCGCAGCGCATTGCGCGCGAAATACCCGAGCTCTGGATGGCTGCGCTTGGCCTCGAGCTCGATAATTACGACTACAGGGATTACGACATCATGCTCATCAAAGCGCAGCATCGCCCGGGGATCCGAGAGTAAAACTGAAGTGTCAAGAACGTAGGTGCGGCGAGCGGGGCTGGACTTTGATGGGGTCACTTAGCCTCCTGTGCGGCCGCAGGCGGCCGGGCGCGGACGCGGGTCCGCGGCTGCAAACCCGCGCTTCTGACGCTAAAGGGACAAAGTCGACATCGCGCGTTGACACGCCGGAGACTAGGCGCCGAACCTGCGCTGCCGATCTGCGTAGGCGCGCAGCGCGCGCAGGAAGTCAACGTGCCGAAAATCAGGCCAATAGGCCTCACAGAAGTAAAACTCCGAGTGCGCACTTTGCCACAGCAAGAAGCCGGACAGCCGCTGTTCACCTGATGTTCGAATGACTAAGTCAGGGTCGGGCTGACCCTTGGTATACAGGTGTTCGGCGATGTGCTCAACGTCAATAACCTGCGCGAGTTCGTCCAGGCTCGTGCCCAGGCTGGCTTGTTCCTGCAACAGTGCGCGCACCGCGTCGACTACCTCGCGCCGACCGCCGTAGCCGACAGCGATATTGACAAGTGACCCGGAAACGTCGGCCGTGGCCTCCTCGGCCTCTTTAAGCAACCGAGCGGTGCAGTCCGGTAATAGGTCAAGGGCGCCCACCGGGTGCAGCCGCCAGCGGCCCTGGGCAACCAGCCCCGACACAGTTTCTTCAATGATGCCCAGCAGTGCGCCAAGTTCAGGCTCCGGCCGATTCAGGTTGTCGGTGGACAGCAGCCATAAGGTCACCACTTCCACGTCAACTTCATCACACCAGCCGAGGAAATCAACTATCTTGGCGGCGCCGGCTCGATGGCCGGCCGAAGATGATGAGCCTTGGGCGGTTGCCCACCGGCGGTTTCCGTCGAGAATTACGCCAATATGCCGCGGACGATCAGCCGGTGGAATCTGCCCCAGGAGATTGCGCTCATAGACGCCGTATAGGAGATTTCTAAGACCCACATGGGCAGGTTACTCCGTTGCACCCGGTTAGTGCGGACTATCGCGCAGCCCGAGGCATCCGGATAACATGGAAAACTGCGTATTCCAATAACTCGCGGAGTATCTGGTCCAGCAACGGCGATTGCCGCCTTGGCCCTGACCGGTTTAATTGCGGTGGCGCCGGCGCATGCGGCAACCGATGTGCACCCGATCATCGTGCCCGGTCAGGCAACCCAGATTCAGGGGGTGGACCAGCGGCCACCGCCGCTTTCCGCCACCGGTTTCTACACAGCCGGAGCGGGCTTCGCCGATGAAATCCGCGCTTACCGCGCATCTGGCCAATTCGTAAATGACCAGCGCGCCGTAGCGAAAAGCGCCGATAAGTACCTGCGCAAATGGCTTGTTCGAACCTGCGGCGATACCTCGCAGGAGGTGTGCAAGGCTGGCGAATCGGGTTCGTGATCGGCGATCAGATCAGTGACTCGGCCGGTGGCCATACCGCGCAGGGGTTCTTACTACCCAACCCGATGTATTTCATTCCTTAGAGCGACCTCAGCCGTCGTGGCTAGAACTAGCGCGGTTGCGCGGTGGGCGCTCATGGGGGTAGCCCCGCTGGTTCTAGACCGTCGATCATTTGTTGTTGCGTTTTGGCTCCTCGGGTGTTTCCCTTGAGCATTCGCTCAACCCCGTTGCGAGCACTCTCTGGAGGGATGCAAACCCTATGCCTATTATTGATGTGAATGCGCCTGTTAGTTCAGCACCGACCGGCCGGCTCGCACTTGGGGTGGGTTGGGCTCGTCCGGGTGTGGCCGGTATCGGCGACACCCAAAAACCCTCTTACACCGGTTCGTGCTGGATAGCGTTTGCCTGCTTCGAGAATGACGAGTAGTTAGCACTCGGCTAGGTAAGGATCGGCCTAATGCCGCAATCGACTGAAGAATTGCTGACTGCGCTATTGCGTCTTGCTGGGCGCAACTAACTTTTCCAATTCAACCGCCGATGTGGTCGGGCGCTGACAAACGAACCCGTGGCAGACGTAAGCGGTAGCCAACTGGTCTACCGCCGGACGATCGCGCAGCAGCGGCACACTGGATTCCTCTCCGGCCACCGCCAGCGCCGTTACCGCACCTGGTGACACCGACATCAAGGCGATGTGATGCAAGTCGGCTGCGCGGGGATCTGCAGGCGTACCGATAACCGCAATCTCAATTGGTCCGGTGAGCAAGGCCGATGCCGCGGCCAAACCCCAGCCAGCGGCCCTTGGCGATCGCTTTGACAGCATCCTCGCAGCTCCAAGGGCCCGCTCCGCGATAACCCGGTATTCGCTCATCCCGGTCAGTGCCGAGAAAGTGATGCAGGCGTTCGCGGTGGCAAACCAGCCCGAGGGCTCGGCATTGTCAACAGCATCGCGTGGCCGGCGCACTAATGCGGGTGCGTCATCGGCTGTATCAAAGAACCCGCCTTCGCCATCGGCGAAATGCTGGATCGCGATATCAAGCAGCCTGCCCGCTAGCACCAGCCATTCATCAGCCCCGGTCACTTGGTAGAGGGCCAAGAAGCCCTCAGCAACATTGCCGTAGTCATCAAGGACACCATCGTTGGCACCGGCCCGACCGTCACGCGAGGTGCGGCAGAGCCGATCATCGTCATGGGCACCCAAATGCACCGCCAGGAGCAGGTCTGCCGCGGCTACGGCCGCCTCGATCCAGTCTGGCTCACCAAGTAGTGCCCCTGCTTCTGCCAATGCCGCGATTGCGAGCCCGTTCCAGGCCGCGACCACTTTGTCGTCGCGACCTGGTCGCACCCGCTGCGCCCGAGCCTCGAACAGGGCGGACCTAACTAGCTCCCAACGCGGCAGATCCGCCGGCTCATCGCGCAATTGCAGGGTCGACAGCCCGTGCTCGAAGGTTCCGGAAGTCGTTACCGCAAGTAGGTCGCCCGCCCAGGCGCCATCAGCTGCGCCGAGCACGTCAACCAGTTGTGCAGGCGACCACGCGTAGAACAAGCCCTCAACACCTTCGCTATCGGCATCGAGCGCGGAGGCGAATGCGCCTTCTGGGGTTCGCATTTCCCGGAGCAAGAATCCGGCCGTTTGCCGCACCACCCGCTCGGCAAGCACTGAGCCGGTTAGGCGCCACCAGTGGGAATATACGCGCAGCAATAGCGCATTGTCATAAAGCATCTTCTCGAAATGTGGCACCACCCAGTCGGCGTCGACCGAGTAACGAGCGAACCCGCCACCTAGTTGATCGAAGAGCCCGCCACGTGCCATCGCGTTGAGCGTGCGCTCAGCCATCGCGAGCGCGAATGCATCATCGGTGCGTGCCGACTCACGCAGCAAGAACTCAAGCAGCATCGACGGTGGGAACTTAGGCGCACCGCCAAACCCGCCCTGCCCTGAATCAAAGTCTTGTTCCGCAGCTCCCACCGCCGCACGAAGGTCGCCAGCATCAGGCGGCCCACCTTCTGGTGTCGGAGTAGTCCGCTCATTAATTGCAGTGATGATGCGCTGACCTGCCGCGAGAACCTCATCGCGGCGCTGCATCCACGAATCAGTAATCGCCGTCAGCAGTTGCGGAAATGATGGCATGCCGTGTCGCGGAGTCGGCGGAAAGTAAGTACCCGCATAGAAGGGGTGGGCATCATGATCCAAGATCACCGTCATCGGCCAGCCGCCATGGCCGGTCATCGCAACGGTTACGTCCATGTAAACCGAATCAATGTCGGGACGCTCCTCGCGATCAACCTTTATCGAAACAAAGTTTTCATTTAAGTACCCCGCAATGCCGTCATCCTCGAAGGATTCATGGGCCATGACATGGCACCAGTGGCAGGCTGAATAGCCGATCGATAAGAAGATTGGCACATCACGGCGCCGCGCTTCGTCGAACGCCTCGGCAGACCACTCCCACCAATCAACCGGGTTGTGCTGATGCTGAAGGAGATAAGGCGACGTCGAGTTCGCCAGGCGATTAGGCACTCCTCATCCTCCCCCATCGGGCGCCTGCACGCCCCTTGCCACCTTCGTGGTGGAGCAGACCCCCCTTCGGCCGGCTCGAACCCGCGACCTGGGCGTGGGAGGACCCTGACGCCAAATTAGGCCCGCAGGGCTTGCGCCAACTCGTCAAAAGCATCGACCATCAGGGCCATGTCCGCGGCCGTGTGCGCGAGGGAAACCAACCACTGCTCATCGAGCCCCGGTGGCGTGAGGATGCCCCGGTTAACGCCCCATAGCCAACTGAGTTCGGCGGCGCCAAAATCGGTGCGCTTGTAATCGCGGTAGGTGCGAACCGGTGTGGTCGACCAAGTGATCGCGCCCTTTACCCCGAAGCCAACGGTGTGCGCGGGGAGTTCGTGGCGCACGATTAGGTCATCCGCGGCGCGCAGCGCACCCTCGTTCACTAACTCCGCGGCAGCCAGTGCCTCCATGGTGCAAATCTCGTCAACCGCGGCGGCTGCGGCCATCACCAAAGGATTGCCGTTGTAAGTGCCGAAGTGCGGCATCCGCCCATCGGTTACCGCGGCCATCACCTCGGCGCGCCCACCAAATGCAGCCAGCGGCAGGCCGCCGCCAATGCTCTTGGCCAGGCAGACCAGATCCGGTGTCACGCCGAGGCGCTGCGATGCGCCGCCGTAACCAGCGGTGAGCCCGGTCTTGACCTCGTCGAAAACAAGTAGCACGCCGTGCGCATCACATGCTGCGCGGACTCCTGCAAGATATCCGGCATCTGGAAGTACTATGGAAATATTCTCCAGCACCGGCTCCATCACCACGGCGGCAATCTCGTCGCTATGGGCGCTCAGGATCTCCTCGAGTCGCTCGAGATTGTTGTAAGGAACAACGTGCACGGTGCCGGCCTCGACATCAAACGGGACAACCGGGTTCGGGAAACCTTCGGGGCCGGCTATTGCGAGATCGGGTTTGGCCGAAACTACCAGTGCGTCATAACCGCCGTGATACCCACCCTCGATCTTGACAATCGCGTGACGATGCGTGTAGGCCCGAGCCGTGCGCACCGCATACATGGTTGCTTCGGTGCCGGAGTTGGTGAAGCGCACCCGATCCAGCCCGAATCGGCGTTGGAATCTTTCCGAGACTTCCGTTGCCGAAGGCGAAGGGGTTACGAACAGCGTGCCCGTCTCAAGTGCGGTCATCACCGCCTTGACCACGGCCGGGTTCAAGTGACCGACCAGCATCGCACCAAAGCCCATAGACAGGTCAAGGAGTGGTCGACCGTCAACGTCTTGCAGCCAGGCACCCTTTGCCGACTCGATTGCGATCGGGTATGGATCCCAGTGTTGGAATGACGACGGCACGCCCAACGGCAATGAACCAGCTGCCCGAACATGATGAGCGGCTGATCCGCCGGTGGTGGCGGCGAATCGCTCCCACTCCTGATCCAGCATCGCTTGCACCCGGGCCGGGTCAATCGGCACCGATGACTTCGGCACGTTACGCCAGGTCGCCGGGTCATTCGGCGGCAACGAAGTACGGGTATCGGTGGTCGTATTAACTGACATAGGGCAGCGCTCCAAGATAGGCCCGAAATTCGGCGGCTAACCCGATGGTAGCGGCGCCCGACGCCCAAGTCACTAACGCCTATGAAACCACTAGGACTATCGTGGGTGCATGCGCCGCATAATCGAACTGTCCCGCTATGTAGTAGCAGTCCCAGCCATCGGCACCATTATCGGCTCGTTTGTCCTAATGGTCCTCGGTGTCTGGGAAATCGGGGTTTCCATCCTCAACCTCGTCAACAGATCGGTTACCGTAAAGCAATCAGTAGTTGGGATCTTGACCGCAGTCGACACCCTACTGCTGGCAACAGTGCTCTTGGTAATCGGCTACGGCCTCTACGAGCTCTTCGTTGACAGTTCGGTGACGCTGCCCGACTGGCTGGAGATTCGCTCACTCGATGACCTTAAGAACAAGCTAATCGGTGTGGTCGTCGCGATCATCGCGGTGGTTTTCCTCGGCTATCTGGTTGACGTCAATGATCCCAGCGAGATCCTTTACATCGGAGCCGGCGCAGGTGCTATCGTGCTCGGCCTTGCCGCATTCACTTTTGCAACACGCAGGGGATGACAACCCCGCGCTGGTTCACCGACACCGATGAGGGCCACTCGCGGTGGTACGTCGAGCGCTTGCGGACAATGGCGGCCGAAGGCGAGGATCTCGGCGGCGAGGCTCGACTGATCGACGCGATGGTGCCGCCAGTTTCACGCATACTTGATGCCGGATGCGGCCCCGGGCGGGTTGGGGGTTTCCTGTATTCCCGCGGGCATGAGGTGGTAGGGGTAGATGTTGACCCCGAGTTGATCGCGGCCGCCAAGGCCGACCACGTGGGCCCAACTTGGCTGGTCTCGGATTTATGCGAATTTAACCTTTCAACCCAAGGCCAAGGCGAGCTATTTGATGCCGCCATCATGGCGGGCAATGTGCTCGCCTTTGTCGCCCCCGGCACCGAGCAACAAGTACTTGGCCGCATTGCGCAGCACTTGAAGCCCGATGGCTTCGCGGTGGTTGGTTTCCACACCGACCGATATGAGATGGCTGAATTCGACAAGCACCTCGCTGGTGCCGGATTCACCCTCGAGCACCGGTTCGCAACCTGGGATCTACGACCCTGGCGGGCCGATGCCGACTTCGCGGTCAGCGTGCTCCGACTGCCCCCCGCGTAAACCAATCCAAAATGGCGCGTGCACCCCCGGAGCGCGGGTAAGGTAACGCGATCGATGACGAAAGGGGGCGGTTAGGTGAAGTACTTTCTCCCACTTACCGACCCGATCTTGGAAATGGTCGATATCAGTGTGAAACTCAGCGGTCTGCAGATCCTCGACAGTGTCAGTATCGGGGTGCCGCAAGGCACGGTCACGGGCCTGATCGGCCCGAATGGTGCGGGCAAGACCACGGTATTCAACGTGATTAGTGGGTTCGTCGCGGCCGACTCCGGCGCCATCAAGGTAGACGGGGTGCGGCAAAAGCACATGCACCCCCATCACCTTACGAAGATGGGCATTGCCCGCACCCTCCAAGGTGTCGGGCTCTTCCCGACCATGACCGCACTCGAAAATGTCATGATCGGTGGCTCCTCGCAGGTGCGCAGCGGCATTTTCGCGCAAGCCCTTGCGATGCCGTGGACAGATATTGAGCAGAATCGGCTTCGCGAGCAGGCCATGGCCATCCTCGGAGAACTAAATATCGCTGACGCAGCAACCAGATTGCCAGCGGAGTTGCCCTACCCGATTCAAAAGCGCGTGGCACTTGCCCGCGCCCTCATCAGCGATCCGCAAATACTCCTACTCGATGAACCCGCAGGTGGAATCAGCGCCGCTGACATCTCCGAGCTGGCCGACCTGATTCGCAGTTGGGTGCCCAAGCGAACTGTGCTGCTAGTCGAGCACCACATGGAACTGGTCATGGAAGTGTGCGACCTCATTTGGGTATTGGATGCCGGAAAAGTGATCGCGGCAGGGCGCCCGGATGAAGTGCGCCAGAACCCTGCCGTGCTGGCCGCCTATCTTGGCGAAGAAGGTGCCGCCTGATGCTCACCATCACCGAACTATCGGTCAACTACGGTGCGGTTCAAGCCCTTTCCAATGTTTCGATTGAAGTGCCAAAGGGCGAGGTAACCGCTGTCATCGGGGCCAATGGGGCTGGCAAGTCAACACTTATGCGCGCCTTGTCCGGGCTGGTGAAGCCAGGTTCTGGAACTGCAACGGTCGGTGGGGTCACCATCACCGGCCGCAAACCCGAGGACATCGTCCGCCTCGGCGTCGCGCTCGTACCCGAGGGTCGATCCACCATCCCCGAGCTAACCGTCGAAGAGAACCTGCGCCTCGGTGGCCTGTGGCGCGACAAAGCGGCCCGAAATGCCACCCAGGTGCAGGTATTTGATTTGTTTCCGGTGCTGGCCGAGCGTCGTAGCATGCGCGCTGACACCTTGAGCGGCGGTGAGCGCCAACAACTTGCGATCGGCCGGGCCCTGATGTCCGAGCCGCGAGTGCTGCTGCTCGATGAACCGTCCCTTGGACTGGCACCCCTAATTGTCACCCAGATTCTCGAACTGGTGAGCCGGCTGGCTACTGAATCCAATCTGGCGGTCCTGCTGGTTGAGCAAAATGCCGTTACCGCGCTGCGGGTTGCCACCACCGGGGTCGTCCTGAACCTCGGCAAAGTCGTCATGGTTGGCAGTGGCTCCGAAATCGCGTCCGACGAGCAACTTCGAAATGCCTACCTAGGCTATTAGGAGGTGACACCATGACAACATTCCTTGACTACCTGCTCGGCGGCCTAGGCTCCGGTGCGATCATCGCGCTGATGGCCCTGTCGTTGGTGCTCATCTGGCGTTCAACTCGCGTGGTGAACTTCGCGCAAGTTGGGCAGGCGATGTTCACCACCTTCATCGCGCTGTCCATCCAGACCTGGACCGGCTCCTGGTTTATCGCACTCGTCGGCGCTCTGGCAGCCGGCGCACTTCTCGGCGTCATCATCCAATACCTGGTGCTACGCCCAGTCAAACGCAACGACACCTCTGGGGCCATCATCGCCACCTTTGGCGTGCTTATCGCGCTGCAGGCCGCGGCCGGCATGATCTGGCCGGGTGGCAGCCAAGCGTTCCCGCAGCCATTCAATAACGCTGGGATCGAGTTCGCCGGGCGGGTGTGGCCAATCTCAGTTTATGACTTTGTCGTCATCGGTATCACGGCCCTGCTCGTCCTTGGCCTCACCCTGCTCTTCACCAAGACCTCACTCGGTCTGTCGATGCGCGCCGCCGCATTCAACCCGGAAGTCGCCAAACTCTCCGGAGTTCGAGTTTCGCGTGTTCTCACTTTCGGCTGGGCACTAGCCGGGTCAGTCGGGGCTGTCGCCGGTGTCTTGGTGGCCCCGGTTTCGACAATCTCACCGAACAGCTTCGATATCTTGCTGGTCTACGCCTTCACCGTCGCTGTCATCGGCGGCCTTGACTCCTTGATAGGCGCGATCTCCATCGGAGTATTCACGGGGCTGGTCATCTCGCTGGTCTCCGGCTATAGCGACTCAGGTAACGCACCGATAGTTGCACTGCTGTTGCTCGCGCTGAACTTGATCCTGAAACCCGAAGGCGTCTTCAGTCATCACAAAGCGCGATCGGTCTAGGGGGCGCCATGGTGAATCTGCTGCGCCTGCCTGGCGCCCGGCTAATTGGCCACCTCGCCATCGTCGTGGTCATTTGGGCCGTATTGCTGCGCATCAACGATGCAGTCGATCCCTTGATGAGCTACTACCTGGCACTCGCGGCAATGTACGCAACCGCAATGTTCGGCATGGTGATCCTTGTCGGCCTATCCGGTCAGGTGTCATTGGGTAACGGCGCGTTGATGGCAATTGGCGGTTATGTATTCGCACTCACCAGCTTGAACTGGCAGACCGTCCCGATTCTTGGCTGGCCGTGGAATCCAATCTGGTCGATGGTCTTTGCCGGGTTTGGCGGTATTGGTGTCGGCCTGATCATCGGCTGGATCGGGGCTCGACTCCGCGGCCCCTATCTGGCCGGTCTAACACTTGGGATCGCTGTAGGCCTGCCAGCGGTTGCCACCCGGTTCCCGGAGTTACTCGGCGGCGAAACTGGATTAATGCTCACCGTGCCCTACCCCGAAGGTGGCTACGCCCCGGCTGTTGCTGATGTACCACTCGATGAAAGCGCACCAACTGCCGAAGCTGTGCCCTTGGAGCAAGCGCCGTTGGATGAGGTGCCACTAGAACAGGCACCACTAGAACAAGCACCGCTGGACGGTGAAGGCGCCGGCGACGACATGTTGACCGCCGACAACTTCCCCAGCGCTGATAGTGCCGCCAGCCCGGCGGCCGAGGACCTGCTCACCGCCGACAACTTCCCCAGCGCCGCGGCGACGCCAACAGAAATCGCACTTCCACTAGACACCGCACTGCCAACAGATGCCGACCCGATTGCCGCCGCCGGTGCCCTCCTGGATAGCAGCTTCGTGCTGGAGCGCTGGCAGGCCACCTTGGCCGTCACAGCGGCTTGCATCATCGGATTCTTGGCCCTGAACTTGGTGCGCGGCCGCCAGGGTCGCGTCTGGCGCGCGGTCCGTGACGACTCGGTTGCGGCCGCTGTCGCAGGCATCTCACCTGCCGGCTCGAAGATTTCGGCATTCGTCATCAGCAGTTTCTTTGCGGCCATCGCCGGCGCCGTCTTTGCCCAGATTCTCAGCTACGTGGGCCCGGGGGCCTTCGGGCTTGGGCTATCCCTGTCGCTGCTGGTGGGCGTCGTGCTCGGCGGCCGAGCCTCCTTGGGTGGGGCGATCATTGGCGGCGTGCTACTCGTTGCCCTCCCAGAGCTGGTCTTCAAGGTTGCCGGCGAGCGCGGCTGGCCGGCAAATATCACCGATAACGCACCAAACCTGGTCTATGGCCTCTTGGTGGTGCTAGTAGTGCTCGTCGCCCCCGGCGGGATTCTAGGGGGCCTTAAGGACGGCGGGAAACGGCTTACCACCAAGTCGAGTACCCGCCCCTAACGTAGCGATTTGCCCGATATGCAGCCTTAAGTCTGTTTAACATCGACCTCATCTGGACAACCGAATCGCAGCACCGTACCGTTTGCCAGTACCACCTGAACAGAGAGTTACTAACCAGTTGGTCTGTACAGACCAAGCTCAATGCATGTCCGCAGCCAAACCCCTCCCCTGGTGCAGGGGCGGAGAGCTCAACGAGAGGAAATTCGTGAGAACCACTTCCGCGGCCCGAATGGTCGCCGCTGGGGCGGTGGCAGCGCTTGCGCTTGCCGCGGCCGCTCCGGCTCAAGCAGCAAGGATCCCTACGGCGGATCCCGGTGTCTCCAAAACGGAGATCGTGATCGGCACCACCACGCCTTTGACCGGCCCGGCCTCTCCTGGATATATGTATGTGGCACCGGCTGCGAAGGCATACTTTGATTACGTCAATACCAATGGCGGCATCAATGGGCGCAAGATCAACTACATCTACCTTGACGATCAGTACAACCCGGCTCTGACCAAGAAGCAGACGAACCAACTGATCCTCGGCAACAAGATCTTCGCGATGTTCGGTGCCCTCGGCACCCCGTCGCACTCAGCGGTCGTCGCTGACCTGAATCGCCGCGGGATCCCCGACGTGTTCGTGAACACCGGTTCCTCAAACTTCGACAACCCATCGAAGTACCCGATGACCTTCCCGTTCTTCCCCTCTTACGTGGTGGAAGCAAAGGTCATGGGCTACTACATGGCGAATGACGCCACGCTAAATGCCAAGAAGAAGTGCCTGTTCTATCAGGACGGTGAATTCGGCGATAACGCCAAGCTCGGCTTCACCGCTGCCGGCACCACCTTCGCGGCCGAGACCTCATACTACTCAGGCCAGCAGGTGGCGCCATTTACATCCCAGATCGCGAAGTTGAAGGCAGCCGGCTGCGAGTTGGTTGTCTTCTTCGGCGTCACCTCGGCTACCGCACAGATGCTCGGCACCGCCGCCAAGTCAGCGTTTGCACCGACTTGGATGATCACGTCGGTCGGCTCTGACCCGTCGGTCGTGGGTGCCGCACTTGGTGCAGCCGGCAACACGTTGCTCAAAGGTGTCTACACCCCGAGCTTCCTAGTGCCGATCCAAGACACCACGAACGCATATGTCAGCCAGATGAAGGTGATCGCGGACAAGAACTCCCTGCCGTGGAACTTCTACACCTACTACGGGTTGAACACCGCGTACGTCTTGGCACAGGCCATCAAGGCCGCCGGCCCGGACTTGACCCGCGCGAGCTTGATCAATGCACTGCAGACGAAGGCCAGCACCTTTAGGTCAGCTGCCATTGCACCGATGATCATCAGCGCAAAGTCACATCAGGGCCTAAACGGCTACTACATGGGCCAGTACAACGCAACGGGCCAAGTAGAGCGCCTGACCAGCTACATCATGACGGCCACGAGCGCGACATCTGGCAAGGCGAAGAAGACCACGTTCAAGCCAGGCGCCCCTACTTCCAAGTTGCTTCCGTAGATGAGGACACAAATGAAAACCAAAATATCTCGCCGCCTCGTTGCGGTACTCGCGACGTCGGGGCTGCTGCTCGCAGCTGCCCCGGCACTAGCGCCGGCCCAAGCAGCCGACGCTTGCGCCTTGGGTGCGACCTGTGAGGGCAGCCTTACGGGTGCACTTGGTGCATCCACCTTCAAGATCGTGATGCCAACGACTTTCAACGGCACCGTGCTGTTGTTCTCGCATGGCTATCGCGTCGCCACCCCGGTTCCTGCCGCGTTGGCAACACCACTTGGCATTGCTGCGAGCCCGACATATGTCAAGACTTCGGTGCCAGCCTTCGCGGCAGCATTCGGAAGCGACGTGGCCTATGTGGGCGGCGGCGGTGCTGATGTTGCCGACAATGCACTCGCAATACCGGCGCTGCTCGCCCAGGGCTACGCCCTCGCGGGTACCGGCTACGCCAAGCAGGGTTGGGCAACGGCTGAGGGTGTCGAAGCCGGTGAGAACCTGCTCAAGCACATCAATGGCGGTGCCATCAAGGGCGTCAAGAAGACCATGGTTTGGGGTGAATCCCTCGGTGGGCTCATCGCGCAGACCATTGCCGAGCGCAACCCCGGCAAAATCGCCGGGTCTCTCCCGACCTGCGCACCACTGGCCGGTCCCGAGCAAGCATTCTCGGGCGCGATGACCCTCATGTACACCTGGAAGACCCTGATAGCTCCGACCCTTCGGGTTGCCAACTACGAGAGTTACACCCAGGCGCTGGCCGACCTCGGCACGGTGCTAACCACCCTCGGCGGCGTTTCCGCCGGCACGGTTACCACCTCCGCTGTTGGCTACCCGGTGGCTCAGGCCAACCTGCTCGCGGGGCTGATGGCCGGGCTGCCGACCAAGTCCACGGTGTACGACGGACAAACGGTTAATCCGGCCTTTGCGACCTTGGGCACCCTTGCCGCACTGGGTGGTGGCTACTCCCCGGCATCCGCCGGCGCCAACACCGCAGCGGCCATGCTGCAGAACGTGGGTGGGGCTGCCGCACTTGGCATCCTCGGCCGGTACGAGCTCGAGCAACGCGCTCGCACCATCGCCAGCATTCCCGCAACGGCGACGGCGAACTTCAATGACAACGTCCAAGTGACTTACACCAACCTGCTCTCCGCTGAGCAGCGCGGTGAGTTCGGCGACACCTTGAATGCGTCAACAGTGATGCCGAACCTGCTAAATGCCATGCTCGCAAAGCTGGATGCATCAAAGGGTGACGCAACAGCACGCTTCGGTGCGAATGCGGCAGCGGTCAAGGCAGTTCGCGCCTTGCCAGCTGCCAAGGGTGTGTACTCCGTGCCCACCTTGCTGATCACGACGACCTACGATCCCATCGTGGCCACCGGTAACACCAGTGAGTTCTACGCCAAGCTCGCCAAGAGCGGGGCCAAGAGCAAGCTGCTGAAGATCGCGCAGTACTACACCGTGCCATCACCCGATGGCTACACCAAGTTCGCAGCAGGCGGTAAGTCACCTGATGCGGCGGCCTCGGCAGCGGCAAACACCTCGGGTGTCGGTCACTGCTCCTTCTTCGGATTGGAGGCGGGTGCGCAGATCACCAACGCGGTGAAAACCTTAAATGCGATGGTGAATGCAAAGACCACCTCGGCTCTTAAGAAGGCCAAGGCAATCGAGTACGCCACCGCCGGAGTCAACAACGACGGCATGTTCGAACCGGATGCCTTGAAGCGTCCGAACGCCAAGTAGCAAGAAAGCAGGAAAGCGGGGCGGGTGCAAAAGCACCCGCCCCGCTTTTTAGGTTAATTTTCTTGATATTCTCCGAATTTATGCGTTAAACTTTTTTTTTATGGCGCAAATACGGGTTTCCGAGGCCGCCGAACTCCTCGGTGTCAGCGACGACACAGTGCGCCGCTGGATCGACACCGGTCGGCTCGCCGCCCAGAGCACCGGGCCCGGCCCCATGACGGTCGACGCAGCCGCAGTAGCCACCCTGATGGCGCAGGCGGCCCCCCCGGCGCCGGTTACCACCTCGGCCCGAAATCGTTTCAGTGGCATCGTCACCAGGGTCGAGCGCGATGGCGTCATGGCCCTGGTCGAGATCCAGGCTGGCCCGCACCGCGTAATTTCGCTCATGAGTCGCGAGGCGGCCGATGAGCTTGAGCTGGCGCCCGGGGTGCGCGCAGCAGCAATGATCAAAGCCACCAACGTGATTGTCGAACGCGAGGAGACTTCATGAGGGTTCCCCGCCTGCTCACCGCCGCCGTTGTGAGTGTGGCGGTGACTCTTGGCGGGTCGCCCCTCGCCAATGCGGCGGCTCCGGCGGCGTTCATCGAACCCAGCGGCACCATCACCATCTCGGCCGCATCGTCATTGACCGATGTACTTCCCGTAATCGCGGCAGCATTCACGAAACGGTTTCCGAAAGTCACGGTGAAATTCAATTTCGCAGGGAGCTCTACTCTCGTAGCGCAATTGAATGCTGGCGCACCGGTTGATGTTCTGGCCACCGCATCGGAGGTGGCCATGGCCAAGGCCGTCGGTGCAGGAAGCGTAACCGCGCCAATTCCCTTTGCCAAGAACACCATGGCAATTGCCATGCCCACCGGCAATCCAGCACACATCTCCGAACTGACGGATCTGGCAAAACCCGGAGTCCTTGTCGCCGTCTGCGATGTCGCAGTGCCGTGCGGGGCCGTCGCACGTGATCTATTCAAGAACGCCAATATCACCGTGACACCGGTAACACGCGAACTCGACGTGCGAATGGTGCTAGGCAAGGTGATTGCCGATGAAGTAGATGCCGGTATCGTCTATGTCACTGACGTGAAGTGGGCCGGATCCAGTATCACCTCGGTGACCATTCCAGCTGCGCTCAATGTGATCACCAGTTACCCGGTCGCGACGGCAAAAGCCACGAGCAATCCGGTAGCGGCGAAGGCCTTCGTGCAATACCTGCGCTACTCATTTAGTGCGCAGGGGATTCTTAGAGCTTATGGATTCATGAAACCGTGACGCCACGTCGACCGAACTCCCCGCGGCCGCTTTTCCTCCTGATTCCCGGTCTCATCGCAATCGCCTTCCTCGTAATACCCATGGTCGGGCTCCTCGCCGAAGCCCCGTGGGGCTCGTTCGGTGCCATCCTCACCTCGCAGGTCGCGTTAGAGGCGCTACGCATCTCCATGGTGACTTCGATCGCAGCCACCGTGATCGCCATTTTTATCGGCACCCCGCTGGCTTGGCTGCTCGCGCGGGAGATTTTGCCGGGCACCCGCATACTTCGTGCGATGGTGATCGTGCCGCTGCTGCTACCGCCGGTGGTCTCCGGAGTCATCCTGTTGACCGCCTTCGGCCGGCGCGGCCTGGTCGGGCAATGGCTTTCATCAGGACTCGGAATCCAACTGCCATTTACCACAGCCGGGGTGATCGTCGCTGAAACTTTTGTGGCAATGCCATTCCTGATCATCACGATGGAGGGCGCCTTTAGGTCCTTGGACGGCCGCTTCGAGGACGCCGCGTCGACTCTGGGGGCGTCGCAGTGGACCATTTTCCGGCGCATCACCTTGCCCCTCGTGGGGCCGTCGCTGGTGGCCGGAGCGGTCCTTTGCTGGGCCCGGGCACTCGGTGAATTCGGGGCCACGATTACTTTCGCCGGTAACTTTCCCGGTGTTACCCAATCGATGCCGCTGGCGGTTTATCAAGCCCTTGAAACTGACCGGTCCACCGCTATCGCCTTGAGCCTGGTGATGCTAACCGTTTGCGTGGTTGTCCTTGTCGCCCTGCGTGGGCGCTACCTCAGGCCGACTGCGTCATGACGGTAGTCGCAAACTTCACCGCGCAGCGCGGGGAGTTCACCCTCGAATTCGATGCCACCTTCGAACCTGGCACGGTTATCGCAATACTCGGGCCAAATGGTGCAGGCAAGTCAACCCTGCTGCGGGCGATGGCCGGGCTAGTTGCCGCCTCGACCGGGTCGATCAAAATCAATGGGGTGGTGGTTGATGATTCGCAAAACACCTTCTTGCCCCCGCCAGCTCGATCGATCGGATATGTGTTTCAGGACTATGCGCTGTTTCCCCACCTCAAGGTGCTGGCAAATGTGGCATTTGGGCCCAGATCGCGTGGGCTCGGTCGCAAGCCGGCAAACCGTCTTGCCCTAGAGGTGCTGACCAAAATTGGAATCGCAGAACTCGCGGGCCGCCTGCCCAGCTCACTCTCCGGGGGTCAGGCACAGCGGGTTGCGCTTGCCCGAGCATTAGCAACGAGGCCACAAGTACTGCTACTGGACGAGCCACTTGCCGCCCTCGATATCGAAACCCGAGCAAAAATTCGCCTCGAGCTCACCGAGCAGCTTTCAGCATTTTCCGGGTGCACGGTCCTTGTCACCCACGATCCACTGGACGCGATGATGTTGGCGGATCGGGTCATTGTGCTCGAGAACGGCGCGATCGTGCAAGATGCGAAACCCGCGGAGATCGCCCGACGACCGGCAACCCCTTATGCCGCAGCACTTATCGGGGTCACCTTATTGCGCGGCACGATCAGCAACGGCGAGCTGAAACTTGATCAGGGTGGCATCTTGCATACCGCCGACCTTGACGTTGCCGGCCCGGTGCTTGCGGTCGTGCGACCCGAGTCGGTTTCGGTGCACCGAGAACAGCCAGCGGGCAGCCCACGAAATGTCTGGCCCGGCACCATAGCTAGTTTGCAAGCCGCACATGATCGGGTACGAGTGCAAGTTGATGGGTCGCCGGCCGTTGTTGCCGCGATAACCCCTGCCGCCGTGGCGGACCTCGGCCTTGCTCCCGGCAGCCAGGTTTGGCTGAGCGTCAAAGCCGTGGAGATCGACGTCTACCCCACCGTCAAACACTAGATTGCAGGGGTGGCCAAGCCCCTTGCCGAACTGGTGCACCCAACCTGGGCGCAGGCCCTGACCGGCGAGGAGGGAACCATCGCTGCCATCGGCGAATTCCTGCGCGCCGAGACCGCGGCCGGGCGCCCCTGGCTCCCAGCCGGGGCGCACATACTGCGGGCCTTCACCCAACCGCTACCGGAAGTCCGGGTGCTCATTGTCGGCCAGGACCCCTACCCGACCCCCGGGCACGCGATCGGACTCGCGTTCGCGGTCGGACCAGAAGTACGGCCGTTGCCACGTAGTTTGCAAAATATCTTCACAGAGCTAACTGCTGACCTGAACTGCCCGGCGCCGATTTACGGCGACCTATCCGCGTGGGCAGCCCAAGGAGTGCTGCTGCTCAATCGAGTGCTTACCGTGCAGACCAATGTCGCCGGTAGCCATCGTGGGATCGGCTGGGAGCAGGTGACAAACGCCGCAATCAACGCGCTGGTTCAACGTGTCGATCAACCCCTTGTCGCGATTCTATGGGGCAAGGATGCGGAGGCCCTTATCCCAGCGCTCGTTGATGTGCCCATCATCGCCAGTGCGCATCCGAGCCCGTTATCGGCTCATCGCGGGTTCTTCGGATCCAAACCATTTAGTCGTGCCAACAGGCTTCTCGGCGAACTCGGTGCCGCTCCGATCGCCTGGTCACGCGCCTAAGCGCCGAAATGCCCCTGGCTTAACTGGGTGCGCGCGGGTTAAGCAGGATCCACCGGTTGGGCCGCGACCCTCGTCATAACGTCCTTGTGCACGAAGTACTCCGCCACGAAAGACATGAAGGGAACGGTTCCGGCGATCAGGATTCCGAGTGTGCGCAAGATGCTGTAACGCATGCGGAAGGCCAGATCCACACCAACGATGAGGTAGATGAAGTAAAGCCAGCCGTGGGCGGTCCAGAGCAACCGGTAGAGCCCGGGCTTCACATCGGTATTCGCATAGTCCATGAACCCGTAGCCGACAATGAGCCAGATAGTCAAAGCGCCAAGGACAACTCCGGTGACCCAAGCCATGATGCGGTAACGAAGTGCGGCGCCTTTGATTTTGTTCATGGCCACAGGCTAACGTGACCGGAGTTCATCGGAGAACGGCGGATCCGCACCCGCCCGCTGGCAGGTGATGCCTGCAACCTTGATACCAAAAGTTGCCGCCTCGACCACGGCAGCCAAGTCCGAAAGATCATCACGGCCCTGGCCACGACCCAGCCAATGTGCCAAGAAGCCGCCACTAAATGAGTCACCGGCACCCACGGTGTCAACGACAGCTACCTTCGGGACCTCGAGCACCACGGTCTCACTGGCCGTCACCACTTGGACGCAGTTGGCTCCATCGGTGAATAAGACCAGTGCTCCGCTTTCACGCTGTAGCTCCCGGGCCGCTGACTGCGCCTGGAGATTCGGCATCATGAATGCCAGATCATCACCACTTACTTTCACGATATCCGCGCGAGCGAGGACCGCATCTAGCGTCTGCGTGAAAGCTTGCGATGATCTCATGACACTTGGCCGGCAATTAGGGTCAATCATCACCAGGCGATCTGCCGGTGAAGCCTCAACGACAGCTCTCGTGGCATCGGCCAATGGCTGGAGCACCAGACCAAGGGTGCCCACGTGCACGGCTCGGCAATCTGGCCCAACGGCGGCTAGGGCAGCAGCGGGGGTGACGGCCGCGGCCGAGGTGTTTTCCATCACGAATCGATAAGTTGCGGCACCGTGCTGATCGAGTTCAGCGATAGCCAATGTGGTTGGTTCAGGCACCTGGGTACCTAGTGCGTAGTGCACGCCGTCCTCAGCTAGCAGGCGCATCATTCGATTGCCGAATGCATCAGTTGAGATCCCGCCCAAAAAAGCTGCCGGCACCTCGAGGCGGGCAATCGTTCGAGCCGTATTCAACGGGGCGCCGCCAACGACGGAGGCAAGTACCCTGCCATTCGCATCGACAATGATGTCGATCAGGGCTTCGCCGATGACATAAATCATGATGGCGTAACCGTAGTCGAATCTTCGGGATTCTTCGCACTCATTTCCTGCGCATCGCGCCATAACCAGCGACCGTAGACCACGATTGCGAAGGCCGCGAAGATCAACCATTGAATGGCATAGAAGAAGTTCTGGATTGGGAAAGCCGCATTGTCGGTTACCACTGTTGGCGGCACCGGGGTCGGCGCCGGGGTGAATGCGGGCTGCTGGGTTGCCAGGGTCACGTACCCGGGCCTAGTCTCCGGGCCCCACAGCTTGCGCAACTCAACACTGGAGATCGCGACCACGGTGCCCGGCGCTGGCTTCGCCTCGAGATAGAACCCTTCATCAGGTTGCACCACACCGGCCACCGCCACGCGGTCGTTCGGGGCGATTGCACCCGGCGCGCCAGCATCCGGGAGCCAGCCACGCAGCACCGCGATCAGCGAGCCATCAGTTAGTCGAAGCGGGGTCACCACCCAGACCCCAGGTTTACCATTCAATGACCGGTGCAAGACCAGCACTTGACCTGCACCCTCGTAATTGCCCTCGGCCAGGACCGGTTGCCCAAGCAATTCATTGGCCAAAGTGCCACCGGGCTCGGAAACCTCTTCAACGGGCCGTGGCGCTGACTGCGCGGCCTGCTCGGCTTGAATGATGTCCTGGGTGCGCTCCCACTGCCAGCGACCTAGCACCACCGCGCAGGTGATGAAGATAAGTGCGAGCCCAGCGAACCCAAGCCACCGCGGCGTGACGGCCGTGCGGAGCACCGCCCTAGGAGTTGGGCGGTTGCTCATCTGCACCTCGTTCGACAGCCTCTTTGGTCAATTCGCGATCCGCCGCCTGTTCTTTGTCATCGCGGCCCATCGGCAGGTCCGGGTCAATGCGCTTCATCTGCCGTTTTAGTGAAAACCAAAGGAGGGCTAACGCAACTCCGAGGGCAAGGACGAATAGCCCTGCGATGGGCCCAGCACCGTCGATAAGTTTGCCGAGTTCGTTGGTCGGATCTGGATCCATTACCTGCCCCTTAGTCCGGCGAATAAGTCATTTTCAGGGATCGCGATAGGTACCGTCGAGCGGGCCAACTGGAAATCCTCGGTCGGCCAGACCGCTTTTTGAATGTCCATCGGCACCGCGAACCAGCGCCCTTTGGGATCAATCTGCGTGCGATGCGCCAGCAGTGCTTGGTCGCGTACCTCAAACCAGGCAGCGGCATCGACCCGGGTGGTGATGCGGCCAGCGTCTTCGGGACGATCCTCCCAATTCTTCAGCCAGTCGTCATACGGTGACTCCAGATCCCCGTCGGTCATAGCCAAATGTAATGCGAGTACTCGCTGCTTGCTGAATTGCTGGTTGTAGTACACCTTTGGCACCTGCCACGGTGCACCGCCGGAGCCTGGGTACCTGGTCGGGTCCGCGGCCGCGTCAACGGCAGCCATGGTGACTTCGTGGGTTCGGATGTGATCTGGATGCGGGTAGCCACCCTTTTCGTCATAAGTGGTCACTACCAGTGGCTGGAATTCGCGGATTAGTGCGACCAGTGGCTCGGTGACAACAGCTAGGGGTAGATCCGCGAAGCAGCCAAGTGGCAGCGGCGGCGGGGGTGCGCCGCTAGGAAACCCCGAATCTGGGAAACCCAACCAAACTTGACGGACCCCCAAAATCTGCGCGGCCCGCGCCATCTCCTGGCGCCGAACCTGGGTCAGTCCAAGCTCGGCCACCTCGGCCCTGGCTTCGTCATTTAGGACGTCGCCGAGCTCTCCGCCGGTGCAGGTGACCACCATTACTTCAACGCCCTCCGACACGTATTTGGCGGTGACGGCAGCACCCTTGCTCGATTCATCATCGGGGTGGGCATGGACCGCCATTAGGCGCAGGGCTCGGTGCACAAGCGTTAGTGTGGCAGTCGTGCCTTCGCCATTTCGCCGGGACCAACTCTCCCCGCAGATGATCACCAGATACGGGCTAGACCGCCGGCCCTGGGGCACCATGATCGGGGCCGGCATTTTGGTCGTGGGCTTCGCGCTCGCCCTCGTTTTCGTCACCACCGGACTATCTCGCGACACCCTCACGGCCACTTTGGTCTCTTGGGATGACTCCGCACCCGGCCATGTCTCAGTGTCCTTCGATGTGCAACGGCAAGGGACCGACACCGTCACCTGCGTAATTCGCGCCCAAGATAAATCCCGGGCCGATGTCGGCTATGCCGATATCTCAATTCCACCTGGCGCGGCCACCATTCGAATCGACTACGAGCTGCGGACTTTGGCACCCGCCTATGTGGTGGAGTTACTCGGATGCAGTGTTGGGTCGGCCGCAAATGTGCAGCAACCGCAATTTCCGCCCGGAGTCGTACCGCCAGACCAGCCTTGGGTCCCCGAATAGGTAACAATTCGCGTGCGCGGTTACCCCTTTTCCGAATAGACCGTTACCCTCTTCTTTCATGAGCGACGTAACCTGGCTAACCCAAGAGGCATATGACCGACTCCAGGGCGAACTCACCGAGCGCGAAGGCCCCGGCCGCGTCGAGATAACAAAGCGCATAGAGCTCGCCCGTGAAGAAGGTGACCTCAAGGAGAACGGCGGCTACCACGCTGCTAAAGAGGAACAGGGCAAAAGTGAAGCCCGTATCCGGCAATTGCGACAACTCCTTGAGAACGCGGAAATCGGGGCGCCCGATGCCGAAGTAGATGAAGTCGCTCAAGGAAAGGTCATCACGGTTCGTTTTCCGTCTGATGGCGAAGTCGAGGCTTTCTTGCTGGGCTCCCGCGAGGAAGCCGCCCATGCGTCAATTGAGGTCTACTCGCCAACGTCGCCACTTGGTTCATCGGTGCTCGGTAAGCGCATTGGTGAGAGCGCTACCTACCAACTAGCAAACGGCAAAGAGATGTCGGTCGAAATCATGAAGGTCGAACCCTATATTCGTTAGCAGGCGATACCCATTAGCGAGCGGTCGCATTGCGGTACTTACGGACCGCAAGTGGAGCGAAGATGGCAATGAGCACCGCGCACGAAATTATTGTGTAGAGCGCGGCATGGTCAAGGGACCAGTAATTGGGTTGGATCCCGGTCGGATTCCCGAATAGCTCACGGGTCGCCAAAACCAGAGTGGAGATCGGGTTGTATGCGGCAATCGGCTGTAGCCAATCTGGCATTGATGAGATCGGCACGAACGCGTTCGACAAGAAAGTAAGCGGGAACAGCCAGACCAGGCCGGCGGTGTTCGCAGTCTCCGGGTTAGGCACACTCAGGCCGATCCAAGCGCCCACCCAAGCAACTGTGTAGGCGAAGAAAAGCAGTAACGCGTATGCCAAAATCGCGCTCACTATGCCATTATTTATTCGCCAGCCAACAAGTAAGCCGGTGATGCTCAATACGGTCAGCACGAGAATCTGGCGGACGGCATCGGCGAAGGTGCGGCCCAGCAGCACCGCCGATGGTGACATTGGCAGGGCCCGAAAGCGATCGATGATGCCGCGGCTCATGTCCTCGGCGAGCCCAACGGTGCTGGCCGCCGCCGCGAATGCAACCGTCTGGCCGAAAATACCCGGCATCAGGTACTGCCGATAGGCATTAGCCGCATCGGCTGAACTGGCACCGTCACCGGGGATGGGAATAGCGCCACCAAATACATACGCGAAGAGCAGGACGAAGATAACCGGTTGGACCAGTGAGAAGAAGATCAGCTCAGGAACCCGCAGTGTCTGAATGAGATTGCGGCGCGCCACGACAAACCCGTCGTGTAAGGCCCAGCCGTAAATTGGTCGGCGTGAGGCCACGGGGCGACCTACCGTAATTGCGCTCATCGCCTACGTGCTCCTCTTCGCCGAGTTGGTTTCGGGCGTTGGGTTTCGTCTTCGGCAAGATGGCCGGTCAAGGACATGAACACATCGTCAAGGGTCGGCCTGCGCAACATGATGTCGGTGATTTCGATCTGCTCGAGATCAAGTGCCCGAATCGCGCCGACCAACACCTTTGAACCGCCACTGACAGGTGCGGAGATTTTGTTGTCCTCGATGATCGGCTGCCCGGAGACCACTGACCCTAATGCCAGAGCTGCGCGCTCGGCCACAGCGCTGTCATGAACGGTGACCTCGATTCGATCACCGCCAATTTGATCCTTGAGTTGCTCCGCAGTGCCGTGAGCGATCACATGTCCGTGATCGATCACGACTATGTCCTGGGCCAACTGATCGGCTTCTTCTAAGTACTGGGTTGTCAACAGCACCGTGGTGCCCTCGGCGACAAGGTCATTGATCACCTGCCACATTCCCAGCCGGGAGCGCGGGTCGAGCCCGGTCGTCGGCTCATCAAGGAACAAGATCTCCGGTCGAGCAATCAGGCTAGCCGCAAGGTCAAGACGACGACGCATGCCGCCTGAATAGGTGCGAGCCGGGCGGTCCGCGGCATCCTCAAGGTCAAATGAGGCAAGTAGCTCCGTGGACCTGGCCTTTACGTAGGCCGGGGTCAGGTGAAATAGGGCGCCGAACATGCGCAGGTTTTCGCGGCCGGTCAGGTACTCATCAACGGCCGCATACTGACCGGTCAACCCGATCGTGCGCCGCACCTGATTAGCCTGCTTGACCACATCGAACCCCGCTACCTCGGCATGGCCCGCCGTTGGCTTCAACAGGGTGCTCAAAATGCGCACCATGGTGGTCTTGCCTGCGCCGTTGGGGCCTAGGAGGCCAACCACCTGGCCCTTTTGCACGACGAGATCCATGCCATCGAGGGCTTTGACTTCACCGAAGGTACGGCTAATGCCCTCGGCGCGGACCGCAGGTTGATCTGACATGAGCAGCAGCCTAGCGATCGAGGATTTCATACCCGGCTTCGATCAGCTGACCAAGTAGTGCATCGCGCTGCTCAGGGCCCCGGGTTTCAACTTGCACCACGATATCAACTTCATCGACGGACAATCCTGAGTCGAATCTATTGTGCTCGATTTCGACGACATTGGCGTTGGAATTGCGGACGGTCTCAAGTAACCGCGCAAGAGACCCCGGCCGATCAAGTACGCGGACTCGAACCGTCAAAAAGCGGCCCGCGGCGGCCATCCCGAACCTGATAATGCGCATCAGGAGGAGCGAGTCAACATTGCCCCCACTGATGACCACCGCGATGGGCGGTTCGAAATCTGATGGCCGTGCCAGGACAGCCGCCGTTGCCGCGGCACCGGCCGGCTCCACTAGTAGCTTGGCTCGTTCGAGCAGCAGCAATACGGCGCGGGCAATTTCACTCTCAGATACGGTCACGATTTCGTCAACGAGGTCAGCGACTATCGCAAATGGCACCTCGCCTGGCCGGCCAACCGCGATGCCATCAGCCATGGTGTTCATCGTCGTGATTGCTATCGGGGTTCCTGCTTTTAGCGAAGCTGGGTAGGCCGCACTCTGTTCGGCTTGCACGCCCACTACTCGAATATCTGGCCTGGTTGATTTGATAGCCAACGCCACACCAGCCAACAGGCCGCCACCGCCCGTGCACACCACGACAGTCTTGACATCGGGCATCTTCGCGATTATCTCCAGGCCTAAAGTCCCCTGGCCTGCGACCACGTCTACGTGGTCAAATGGGTGAATTAGTACCGCACCGGTGCGCGCACTGAATTCCCGTGCTGCATCTAGGGCCGAGTCAATAGTCGGGCCGGCGAAATAGACGTCGGCGTCATAGCCCTTGGTGGCCTCAACTTTTGGGATGGTGGCTCCATCCGGCATGAAGACCGTGACTTTGACTCCTAGTAGTTGCCCGGCAACGGCTACCCCCTGGGCGTGGTTACCGGCGCTTGCTGCAACAACACCGCGCTGCCGCTCGGCTTCAGATAATTGGGCGATCTGGTTATAGGCACCGCGGATCTTGAAGGATCCAGCTCGCTGCAGGTTCTCGGTCACGAGCATGACGGGCCCACCGACTAAGTCAGCAAGCCACCTGGCCCCGGCCAAGGGCAGATCGCGAATAACACCGTCAAGGCGCACTGCCGCTTGCTCGACATCAACCAAAGTCGGTCGCTGCACCTCGGTCATGTGCTTGATCCTTCCACTGCCGGTTTACCGGGGAGTGACCGCTGGGCAGCAAGGCGCGCATTTGACGCCGCGTGCCGGCCGGCGGCCCCAGCAGACCCATTTTCCGTGCGCACCGCCCCCGAGTAGCCGCCCCAGGCGCCGCGGGCTGCGGTATTGGCGCGATGAAAGTCACTTATCTCGGTGGCTTTCGCACGCAGCACCAGATCACCTGCCTTGCGACCGGCCCGGCCCCTGCCGTGTTCTGCAAATACTTGATCGCGGGCTCCCGCGCGTGCTTCCTTAAGCCGCTCCTCTATCCGCGCGATGTAGGAGCGATAGAAACTTACCCTCGCAGTATGGGCTGTGTGCGGCTTAGTCGAACGGGACCAGCGGCCGCCGGATTTACGGTGGGACAGATAGGACTCGGTGCGCCAAGTCCCAAGGTTTATCCATGCCTGTGCCGTGTGAGTCATCTGCACGGCTAACGAGGCGAAGAGTGCCTCAATCGCATCAAGATCACCCGGCATCCCGTATGCCATGACATAAGTTGAGTTACTAGCAATATCAACGTGAGCGTCATTTGTGTGTGCCACCGCAATGAACAGCGAGATCAGGTGCTGATTGGCTCTCTTGCCCTTTTCGCCAATGGTGACCGTGCGAATTTCCGGGCTTTGGCGCATTTCAATCCTCGCGGTGTGCGCTCTGGCAAAAGCTAAATCAACACTTGCTGCGGTGGCTAGTGCTTGAGCCTTCATTAAATACGCATCAGCCTCCGCTGCATTGTCGGTGCGCTCGGCTTTCGCGAGAAGTGCACTTATCCGCTCAATCGACATACGAGCCCACGGTTACTCCCGCACCTTGAAATGCACCTTGTAGAACCAGCGCGGCTTCGAAGCCCAGTACTTCGCAGACCAACTGACACATGGTGGTCGTGAACCGGCCGCCGTGAAAGGCATGCGCACTGGTTGCGGGATCCACCTCAACAAACAGCAGGTGGTGGGACAACTCGTGCAGTAGCACCGCCTCGCAGCAGGCCCACCCAGCTACGCCGGCGGTGCCCGAAAGTGGGACCGCGATAGTTTCATTCTCGAACTCGTAGTGCGCTTTGGCCTGCCCGGCTCGGGCGCGCACAAGCACTGACCCGGCATTTGGAAAACTCGAGACGATCCGGTCCAGGCCCAGTACGTCATCGCAATAGTTTTGCATCAACTCGACAGTTTCAAAATACTGCTGTTTCGGTAACGTCAGCCGGGAGCCGAAAAAATCGATTATCCCACCGCGATCTAGTGCCGCCGACCATTGGTTTTCAGCGGCATAGACCAAGGCACGTGATGTGTCGCGTTCAGCCACCGCGGTTCCCCATCAAGTCTGCGGCCAAGTCGGACGCTCTGACGGCCCAGGCCTACTGAGCGCACCAGTGGCGATCCCTGCGAAGAGGGCCGCGCCAATCGCGCCCGGTTCATTGACGTCACAGGTGCGGTAATCACCAAGTTGCCGCTTCTTGACCTCAGCAACCATCGCATCATTGATCCAGCCACCACCCACCACCGCCGAGGTTCTGGGACCGATCACGCTCTCGACGAAATCCGTCATGGTGGCACTTTGTGCAAGGAGGTCTTCGACAGCAACCCGCCAAGCCAATGCCGGTGAGGATTCGTCATCTATCCCGGAAAGCCGAAGGCCACGGTGCGAGGCTGGATCCAATTTCATTGCGGAAGTCAATCGATCAACACCCAGTGCTGCCCTGGCCAACTCCCTGGCTTGTTCGCGGGTCTTCACACCGAGTAATGCGTGCACCCGCTCCATCGACAGTCCCGACAAAGTCGCAGCGAGCACACAGAAGTGGTCAGGGATGACCGACCAAAGCACAGCGGCATCTTGATCAACAAGAAGTTCAATCTCATCGCGCGATAGCGGTGCCGGCGCAAATCGCATCAGGGCCTCAGCTGTACCCATCGAATTAAAGAACACGCCCGCTATTGCGGCACCGGAGGCGAAGGCAGCAGACTGATGATCCATCCCGGTTACGGTCAAAACCGCACCTAGATACGCATCGGGTAGGTGGTTGCGGACCGAACCACAATCGGTTCCGGCTATGACAAAGCGGCTCGGCAAAAGGTCGCCGGTCAACCGCAGGGTTTGCTCCCAGGGTTCGCGAGTAACCACATCAAATAGCCCCGTGCGTGAGGTTAAAGACAACTCACCTACCTGCTCACCGCCTAGGTAATGGACGATCCACTCGGCAACACACAAATGCCGAACGGCTTCGCTGGCCCCCGAAATATTTTGCTGCAGCCACAAGATCTTGGCCACCGATGGTTTCGAATTCAGCCGCATCCCGACATGCCGATGAAACTCGGACCGCGAAATATGCGCCTCGATTAGTTCGACTTCACCGCGTGGGTCGTGCCAAGCCAAGGCCGGTGCGAGGACCGCACCGGTCGCATCCAGCAAGATCCCGGTCTCAGCCATTCCGGTGACGCCGATGCCGGTGACCTTGGCCCCGGTCGGCCAGCTAGCCGACGTCGTCAGCAAGGTGAGCACCCCGGTAGCGGTCACCGCTAGGTCTATTGGGTCCGCGTCCGCCTCGGCGCCTACGTGGCGCCACGGGGTTGGCAGCGCTGCCTCGGCTACCTGCTGTCCGGCCAGATCAACGGCCACCGCCTTGATCCTGGTGGTGCCCACGTCCAAGCCCACGAGCAATTGCGGTGCCATAGCTGCTCCCTTCGGGCTTTACCAACAGGTCGAAAACCCCTACGACCCTGAGGATAGGCTCAAACCATGACAAACCATGAGTTTCGACTGCGCCGGCTCTTTAACCCAAAGTCCGGCCGCTGCCTCGATATTGCCGTTGACCACGGATTCTTCGGTGAAGGCGGCTTCTTGACCGGGATCGAGGATCTAGCCAGCGCGGTCCAGACTTTGGCCGCCGCCGAGCCCGATGCCATTCAATTGACGGTCGGCCAGGCCCACCTGTTGCAGGGCCTGGGCGGGCGACATCGGCCGGCTTTGGTCCTTCGCACCGATGTGGCGAATGTCTACGGCAACCCATTACCTGACTACATGTACAGCCTGATGATTCCCGAGCCCGCGCTGCGCGGTGTGCAACTTGATGCGGCCTGCGTAGTGGTCAACCTCTTCGATCTGCCCGGGCGGCCAGAGGTCCGCGAGGCGTGCTTGCAAAATGTGCTGCTCGCCCGTGCCGACTGCGATCGCTACGGCATGCCACTCATGGTCGAGCCGCTGGCGATGAAGGAATCCGAGTCCGGTGCCTACACGGTAAATGGTGACGTCAGCACAATTTTGCCGGTCGTACGGCAAGCCGTTGAACTCGGTGCCGACATCATCAAGGCTGATCCGACGGATGATCCGGAGGCATATCGTGACGTCATTCAGACCGCAACCGGCGTGCCGGTGCTGGTACGTGGTGGCGGCAAAGTCCCCGACCGCGAGCTCCTAACCCGGACAGCGGCAATGTTGAAGGCCGGTGCCGCCGGCGTGGTGTACGGCCGCAATATCATCCAGCACCAAAATCCAGTTGGCATGACCCGGGCCATCATGGCGATGCTGCACGACGGCGCAGATGTAGCACAAGCCGAGCGATCTATCGCCAGTTCGTGACCGGAATGGAAACTGTCCGCATCGGCATCATCGGCGGTGGCCTGATGGGTCGCGAGTTGGCGGCCGTGTGTGGGCGCTGGCTGCATTTGGTAGATCATCCGGTCAAGCCTGAGGTCGTAGCCGTTGCCGACCTAAACGAGGGTGCCCGCAATTGGTTCAATCAAGTTTCAACCGTGACCACTCTCACGTCGAACTGGCATGACCTTATCGATGATCCAGATATTGATGTTCTCTACATTGCGGTGCCGCATAATCTGCACGAGGAGATTTACCTAGCCGCTGCCGCTGCAGGAAAGGACTTCCTGGGTGAAAAGCCCTTCGGGATCGACCTCGCCGCCGCCGCCGCCATAGTCGAAGCCATTGAGAAGTCATCGGCTTTCGTCCGAGTTTCAAGTGAGTTGCCCTTCTATCCAGGTGCCCAACGCTGCTTTGAAATTGCGCAGTCAGGAGCCTTAGGTGAACTCGTCGACGTACGCAGTGGCTTTTCACATTCCTCTGACCTCGATCGCACCAAAGCGATCAATTGGAAGCGCCAACAGGCCACCTGCGGTGAGATCGGCGTGATGGGTGATCTAGGCATGCACGTGGCGCATGTGCCACTACGCCTGGGCTGGGTGCCGAGTGACGTATACGCCCTGCTCGACAACATCGTTACCGAACGCCCGTCACCTAATGGTCCGGCGAACTGCGATACCTGGGATAACGCGCTGCTTGCCATGCGGACATCCGGTGGGGCGGGCCGGGACTTCACGATGCTTTGGGAGACCAGGCGCATCGCCCCCGGCCAGATGAACACTTGGTATTTCGAGGCCCTTGGGATGGACGCGGGCGTGCGCTTTTCGACCCGCACGCCGGCGACATACCAGCAATTCGCCGTGCGGGCGGGCAAGCAGGTCTGGGAGGAGATTCAACCGGGCAATACCTCCACCTGGCCGGTTATCTCCGCTGGCATCTTCGAATTCGGGTTCGCCGATGCCCTGCTCCAGATGTGGGCCGCATTTCTTGCCGAGCGGGCCGGTGCCCTCGGCGATCGATTCGGTACCGCCACCCCGCAAGAGGCCTTGGCTGCGCACCGAGTATTCGATGCCGCGCTTCGGTCAGCGCAGGCGCGCACGGCCATCGCACTGTGAGTAACCGGTTCACCGGCGCCGTCGGCCGTACCCCACTGCTTAAAGGACTCCCACGCGAAGTCGCCGTACTTTCTGGGGTCGCTTTTTGTGTTGCCCTTGGCTTTGGGATCTTGCTTCCGGCTTTACCAGTTTTCGCTAGGACTTTTGGTGTCTCCGCGTTCCAGGCCAGTGCGGTGATCTCGGTCTTTGCGCTCGCTAGATTCGTGACGGCACCAATTGCCGGCACCCTGGTGGAGAAGTTTGGTGAACGGCTCGTGCTGGGCACCGGGCTTTTCATAGTTGCGGGTTCAAGTCTGGCTGCCGGATTCTCACAGAATTATCAGCAGTTGATCGTCCTGCGCGGTATTGGCGGGCTGGGCTCATCCATGTTCACCGTCTCTGCCCTCGCCCTGCTGTTGCGAGTTGTCGACAACGCGCAGCGCGGCCGCGCATCAAGTGCCTACCAAGGCGGCTTCCTGCTCGGTGGAGTTGCCGGACCAGCGGTTGGTGGCTTGGTCGTTGCCTGGTCGATTCGAGCACCCTTCTTCGTTTATGCCGCCACCTTGATCGTCGCTGGTCTCGTCGCACTCATCTTCTTGGCGAAGTCGCACCTACATGAACGCGAGGAAATCGTTTCGCACGGTGAGGCGGGGAAACTTGAGACATTGCGGGTCGCATTGCAAGATGGTGCGTACCGGGTAGTGCTCGCGGTCAATCTGATCACCGGATTCTTGGTACTCGGCCTGCGCTCTTCGGTGGTTCCACTTTTCGTCACCGAGGGATTACAAAAGGGTGCCTCTCTCACCGGCATTGGCTTCTTAGTTGCCGCAGGGGTGCAGGCCGTGCTGCTACTGCCCGCCGGCCGCGTATCCGACACCACCGGCCGCCGCAAGGCCCTGCTCTACGGCACCATCGGCACCACCATCGGCATGGTGGTACTGACCGCGGCCGATGTGACGGTCAACGGCTGGGGAACTACGGCGGTGGCCGGCACCGCCCTGTTCTTGGTCGCGATGGCAATTCAGGGCGCGGCTTCGGCCTTCTTAGGGTCCGCGCCCGCCGCCGTCGTCGGTGACATTGTGGGCGGCAAGCGCGGTGGCATTGTCGTTGCCACCTTCCAGATGATGTCCGATGTCGGCATCATCATCGGCCCGCTGGTAGCCGGACTACTCGTTGACCTCTTTGATTTCGACTGGGCCTTCGCCGCAGCCGCCGGCATGAGCCTAATCGCCGTGATCTTCGTCTGGCTCATGCCTGAGACTTTGAATCGTCGAGCAGGTGCCGTCGAGTAGTTGACCCGCCAAAAACTAGAGGGCTTGATCCAGGTCCGCTAGCAAGTCCGCAATTGACTCGATTCCGACCGACAACCTGATCAGGTCAGCAGGTACTTCAAGTGGAGTCCCCGCAGCAGATGCATGGGTCATGCGGCCCGGGTGCTCGATCAGCGACTCAACGCCACCCAGTGACTCACCCAGGGTGAAGATTTTGGTGTTGGCGCAAACCGCTAGTGCCGCAGCTTCGCCACCGGCAACACGGAACGAGACCATGCCACCGAAATCACGCATCTGCCGCACCGCAACATCGTGGCCCGGATGGTTTGGCAACCCTGGCCACATCACATCGATCACCTTCGGATGCGATATCAGTAGGTCAACTACCGCACGTGCATTTGCGCAGTGCCGATCCATCCGCACGCCAAGGGTCTTGATGCCACGCAGCACCAACCAGCTGTCGAATGGTCCCGGCACCGCGCCCATCGCATTTTGGTGGTAGCGCAGCTTTTCAATCAACTCCGATTCCGTCGCGACTAATCCGCCGCCGATGACATCGCTATGGCCACCGAGATACTTGGTGGTGCTATGCACCACGATGTCTGCACCGAGAAGTAGCGGCTGCTGCAGGTACGGTGATGCAAAAGTGTTGTCAACGACAAGTAGCGCCCCGGCACTATGGGCGACTTTCGCCAAGGCCTCGATGTCTGCCACATTTAGTAAGGGGTTGGTCGGAGTTTCGACCCAAACCAGAACCGTCCTGCCCGGGATGATCGCGGCAGCGAGCGCTGCTGGATCAGTTACGGCGGCCGGCGTGTGCTCAACCCCCCAAGGACCCGCGAGCCTAGCAAAGAGGCGGTAGGTGCCGCCGTACGCGTCGTCAGGGATAACAGCATGGCTACCGGGACGAGCCAGCGTGCGAATGATGGTGTCTTCCGCGGCCAAGCCGGACGCGAATGCCAAACCCCGAGCACTTTCGATCCCCGGTGCCTCCAAGGCCGCCAGACACTCCTCGAGTGCAGTTCGCGTTGGATTACCGCTGCGCGAATACTCGTAGCCGCCCCGTAAGCCACCAACCCCGTCCTGAGCGTAGGTGGACACCTGATAGATCGGGGTGACAACTGCTCCGGTTAGGGCGTCAGGCTCCTGTCCCGCGTGGATCGCCCTAGTCTCAAAGCCACCGGAGGCGACATTGCCCGCGCTTGAATTACTCATACCTCGTACCCTATGCGCATGAGCATTTTCGGATCCAGCAAGTCCCGGATGGTCGACCCAGCGGACGCACTACCCGGCCACCGCGAACCAATCTTCACCATAACCGATACCCATGCCGTTCTAGGGAGTTCACTCACTGGCCCATGGGCCGCAGGTACCGAGCGCATCTACTTGGCCATGGGCTGCTTTTGGGGGGCCGAGGAAATCTATTGGCGCCTTCCCGGAGTGCTATCCACCAGTGCTGGATATCTGGGTGGCATCTCGCCTAACCCGACTTACGAAGAGGTCTGCACCGGGCGCACCGGCCACACCGAGGCCATCTCGGTCACTTATGACCCGGCCGTAGTGAGCACCTACGAACTACTGAAAGTTTTCTGGGAGAATCATGATCCCACCCAGGGCTACCAGCAAGGCAATGACATTGGTACCCAGTACCGCAGCGCTATTTTCTATACCAATGGTGAGCAGCGCGACTTAATTGAGCGCACCCGTGACGCATACGCGAAAGTAATTTCAGATCGCGGTTACCCGGCGATAACAACGCAAATTGCGCCCGCTTCGGAGCAGATCTATTACTTCGCGGAGGACTACCACCAGCAGTACCTGCATAAGGTACCGAACGGGTATCGCTGCCACGCCAACACCGGGCTGACCCTTCCTGCACTCACCTGACCGACTATTCGGCTAGGTAGGCCAAGACATCCTGACGGGTGATTACCCCTGTTGGCCTGCCATCGTCAACCACAACCGCCGCATCCGCCGCTTCAAGGGCCTGGACCGCCACCTGGATCGCCTCGCCCGCCCCGATCATCGGTAGCGCCGCCGACATGTGCATTGCCACCGCATCCGCAAGTTGCGCCTTGCCGCTAAACAGTGAATCGAGTAGGTCGCGTTCAACAACCGCTCCGACGACTTCGGCCGTCATGACGGGTGGCTCAGCGCGCACGACGGGTATCTGCGAGACACCGAACTCGCGCAAGATATCAATGGCATCGCGCACGGTCTCGGTGGGATGGGTGTGCACGAACGGGGGCAGCGCCCCGGATTTGCCGAGTAACACATCACCAACTGTCCGGTCGGTATCGGCCTGCAGGAAACCGTAAGCGCTCATCCAGTCATCATTGAATACTTTGGAGAGGTAGCCGCGGCCACTATCGGGGAGCAACACGACAACGACGTCCCCGGGTTTGGCTCGCTTGGCAACATCGAGGGCTGCAACCACCGCCATGCCGCATGATCCACCAACCAGCAAGCCTTCCTCGCGCGCCATCCGGCGCGTCATCTCAAATGAATCCTTGTCCGAAACCGCGATGATCTCGTCGCAGATATTCGGGTCGTAGGCCGATGGCCAGAAGTCCTCGCCGACACCTTCAACTAGGTATGGCCGGCCGGTACCACCTGAGTAGACCGACCCGACGGGGTCAGCGCCGATCACCCGCACGGCGCCACCACTTGCCTGCTTCAAATAGTTGCCGGTGCCCGAGATGGTGCCCCCCGTGCCGACCCCGGCGATGAAGTGCGTGATGCGCCCTTCGGTCTGCGCCCAAAGCTCGGGGCCGGTGGTCTCAAAGTGCGATAGCGGGTTATCTGAGTTTGAGTACTGATCTGGCTTCCAGGCGCCGGGCACTTCGCGGGCAAGTCGATCGCTAACCGAGTAGTACGAGCGCGGGTCTTCAGGGTCCACCGCTGTGGGGCAGACCACGACTTCGGCGCCGTAGGCCTTGAGCACATTTCGCTTATCCTCGCTGACTTTGTCTGGGCAGACGAAAATACAGGTGTAGCCGCGCTGCTGGGCGACGATGGCTAGGCCCACCCCAGTGTTGCCGCTCGTCGGTTCGACAATTACGCCCCCAGGTTGCAAGGTGCCATCGCGTTCAGCCGCATCAATCATGCGCACCGCGATGCGATCCTTGACCGAACCACCCGGATTCAAGTACTCGACCTTGGCAAGGACCAGAACCCCCTCCGGCACCCCGCCGGTAACCGAGCGCAGCCGCACCAGCGGCGTGTTTCCAATGAGGTCAACCACCGACTCCGCGTAATCCATGACTAGACCCTAGGAGGTCATAAACTTGTGCCGTGCCCGACCCCATTGTCGCCTTGGCTCCCGGCGTCTATCGAATTGGCACCCGGGGCAATTTCATCAATAGTTTCGCGTTTGCCGAGCCAGATGGCTCGATAACCCTCGTCGATTGCGGGCTCAAGAAGGCTCCAAGTGCGATAGTTCGCGGCCTCGCGCGAATTGGCAAGCACCCCCATGATGTCGGGCGCATCGTACTCACCCATGCCCATGATGATCACCTCGGCGGCGCGGCCGAAATGATCACCGCCGCCGGTCTCAAAGGCGCGGCAATGCACGCAGCGGACGCCGCATTCGTGCGGGCCGGCACCCTGCCCCCGCGCGATCGATCAACAACCTCAGGGCGCATCTTCGCTCGGCTGCCAGATCGGCACTACGCGCAGTTTGCGGTGGCTGAGGTTCTCACCGATGGCCAGCTGATTGATGTCGCCGGCGGCCTGCGGGTCATCCACACCCCCGGCCACACGCCAGGGCATATCTCACTCCTCCACGAATCTACGGGCGTGCTCATTACCGGTGATTCGATCTTCAATATCGGCTCGCGCCTGACTTGGGCTCTATCCGCCTTTTGCACCTCATACGAGCAGAGTAAATCGACCGCCGCGCTCTTTGGTGATCTTGACTTCGAGATCGCGGCCTTTACCCATGGGCCCGAGATCCGCAATAAAGCCCGTGAACGCATCCGCACTTTTTTGACTAGACGTGGGGCTCGCCCGTGATGGATCCAGATGTTGAGGCTTTCGCAACCGAATTGGATCGAGTCGTTGACCGACTTCGCACCATGCCGATGACCAAATTGCCTAGTGCCGCAATCTTGACGCGCCCGGTGCTCGACGAGCTCGCAAGGATGGCGGGGCAACGCACACCGGTTCCGGTAATCGCCGATCGGGCCCTTGGGTCGCAGTGCGCGGTCCTTGGCAGGGAGTTACTGGACTCTGGTCAGCCCTGCCGCGCGGGCAGCGCCCTGCTTCGCGAATTGCGCCTAGCCCTGCCCTGACGGCAAGGTGCGACCTGAATCAACCGAAGGCCCGCACGCCAGCGACTATCGCCGCCACCCCAAGGCGGCAAGCACTCCACCTCAGACTCGATTGACGGTGATCACCGCCTTGTCACTGACCATATGACGCAGTGTCCATACTCCCGTCGTGAGTGCCAGCCACCAAATAAGTGATCCCGTGGCAACACCAAGGGTGACTACCATCGCACCCGTAACGCTTGCCTGCGTAGCCAAGCCCGCACTCGCAAAGACAGCAGCGAAAGCCTTGATCGTCATAGGGTTTGTGAGTGTCAGACCAACCGCCGTGCTGTATTGCTTGGTTAGCCTGGTGGTGTCAACTTAAATGGTGTCACTAGTACTTGGTTTCGTCCGCATCGCGCGCAAGCCGAACCAAATGAGCGCAGTACCACCAATGATGCGGAACTCAGGTTGAAAGGTGACTAGCCAGTCGCCGACAGCGGTAACCCCGAACGCGGCAACTGCAGCAAAGAGGGCGTCCGCCGCCGCAATTCCAGCGCCGGTAGCTACTCCAGCCCGCAGCCCATGAGCTAGCACCCGTTGAAGCATAGGATCACCATCGCACCGACCGGTGCAACAACTACCAAGCCGATGATGAAGGTGCCGAGGATTACCCCCTCGTTGCGCCCATCGAACAACACCCAACTGCTAACTGGGCCGTTCTGGCCCCCCCACCAACACCGAACCAGCTCAGGAGCCCGGATTAGTCGCGTGAAAAGATTGCAATGAGGCGCAAGAACTCGAGGTAGATCCAGACCAAGGTGACGAGCAGGCCAAATGCCATTCGCCAAGACTCGCGTTCCGGTGCCCCACCCGCGATCCCCTGCTTGATGGCTTCAAAGTCGAGCATCAAGAAGAACGCGGCGATGAGCACGCCGGCAACGCAGATGATCAGCCCGATGCCGTCAATACCGTAGAAGCCCCAGCCACCACCGACACCAAATAGTGCAGCAACGAAGGAAGCCAACCCGATCACCATGTAGGTAACCGCGGCCGCGATAAGAACACTGACGAACTTCTTGTTGACCTTGATGACACCCGTCAAGTAGAGGACGAGCATCACTCCAAAGGTTGTCATCGTCGCAAGGACCGCCTGTACCACGATGCCTTGGTAGCTGGAAGATTCGGCAAATTGATTATACCAATTGCTGATGGCTCCAAGCATCAAGCCTTCAAAAACTGAGAACACCAAGACCAATGCTGGTGACACATTCTTGCGGAAAGCAATCACGAACCCCAAAATGGTGGCGATGATGAGCGCCGGCAGCATAATTATCGGGAAGGCGTAGGTCAGATTCCAGCCGACCACCGCGAAAACCACGACCACCGCGAACACCAGCAGCGTCTTCATGATCACATCTGTGATGGTCAGGCGCAGACCCGCAGCCGCCGTCAGGTTGGCGAACTGGTCATCGGTGTCGATCGGTGGCACCACAGCACCAACCGCGCCGGTTGCGAACTGCCCACCAGGGGCCGGGTCGGCCGTAAAGGCGTAGCCACCCTTGTCGGCGGGCTTGGAGTATTTTGACAAAACCGGGTTATTTGAGTCCATAACCATAAGATAACCCAAGGTGCGCAATTTGCAAACCATTGGTGCCCTCGATGGGATTTGAACCCATACTGTGCCGGGTTTAAGCCGGGTGTCTCTGCCAGTTGGACTACGAGGGCCGTGCCTTGACCTGCTGCGGCACCACCTTAGAACCTGCGGTGTGCCGGCTTAGCTCCTCACGGTGCATTCGGCTCTGAAGAAGGCCGTGCTGCGCTCCCAGGCGGCACCCGAGTGGCCTGGCGAATAGACCTCGGGGCGGTCGTCATTAAAAAATGCATGCTCGGAGCCCGGGTAGTCGAAAACCGCTACCCGGCCACCGTGGGCGGTGATCTCAGCGGCGTATTCGGCGATCTTCGGAGCTGCCCAACCCTCATCGGATTGTGCTTTGTGAATGATGGCCGCCTTGCCGTCGTAGTTCGCCCAATCCGGTGCATAGTCGGGCCAGGGCATTGCCGGGTAAAAGGCCACAGCGCAGGCAATCTGCGCGCTTACCGTCGGTGCCAGTAGGGCTAACCCACCGCCCATACAAAAGCCCATGGCCGCGACCTCGCTGGTCGTAACTTCTGGCCGGCCCACCAGATAGGCCGCCGCCCCCGCCAAGTCCGCCGCCGCGGCTGACACCTGCAAGCCCATCATCAACTTCTGGGCTTCGTCCGGCTCGGTGGTTTCGACCCCGCGGTAGTGATCTACCGCAAGTGCCACGAAACCGGCACCGGCCAGCCTGCTGACAACTCCTTGGATGTGTGGGACTAACCCCCACCACTCCTGGATCACGATGACACCTGGTCCGGCACCTGACTTCGGGAAGGCGATGACACCGCCTACTTGCTCACCGCGGATCTCAACCTCAATATTTCGCATGCTGCATTGTCGCCCATCAGGTGCCCCTCTGCCGGGCCGACCCGCACCTGGGGCCGAATCAATTAGCTGGCGGCCCCGTCGAACCGCGAGAAATAATCTCGGTCGGCACCCGCACCGACTGCAGCACTGACCCATCGCCACTTCGGAGTTGGTCCAACAGTGACTGCGCAGCGATGCGCCCGAGGTCCTTTACTGGCTGTGCGACAGTGGTCAGGTCGAGTAACTCGGCCATGTCATGGCCATCTATCCCGGCGATTGATATCTCACGGCCAGGCTGCAAACCGTGGCTGCCAAGTGCGCGCATGGCACCAAATGCCATTTCGTCCGACATCGCAAACACCGCCGTCGGCGGGTCGGGCTGGGTCAAAAGTTGAGCCATGGCTCGTTCACCACCAGCAATTGTGAAGTAGCCACGTAGTTGGAGTGTTGGGTCTACGGCGAGGCCGGCTTGCCCCATCGCCTCGGTGAATCCTTGATATCGCGCGTGCGGCACCGTGGATAGCGTTCCGGGCGGTGCGCCGGTAATCACAGCAATACGCCGATGCCCCAAGTTAATGAGGTGCTGGGTCGCTGTGCGTGCTGCAGCCACGTCATCAATATGCACCCCTGCGACGCCAGCAATCGACACCCCGATCAAACTGGTCGGCAACCCAAGGCTGAGCACACTTTGGAGTTGCACATCTTCAGGCACCAGGGCGATTGTGATAACTCCGTCAACCCGGCGATTCAGGCGTGGGGCCACCGGCTCCCGCGGTGCGCTGCTGGCCTCGTCGCCAACGCTCATCAGCAGTAGGTCCATTTCACCTTGCTGCAATACGCTTTCAATACCTGAAAGCACGGTGGAGAAATACCAACCCGCCACCTGTGGAGTGACGACCCCGACACTCCCGGTGCGTCCACTCGCCAATCTCGAGGCATTTGGCGAGATGACATAGTTCAGTGACGACGCTACCTGCTTGACTCTCGCTCGGGTGGCGGCATCAACGTTCGGGAGCCCACGGAGGGCTCGGGACACCGTGGCGGTTGACACCCCGGCAACCTGGGCTACATCTCGGATCGTGATCGTCATACGGCCCCCTGCAATGCCAACGTGTAAACGACGCCATCCAAGATATCTGTTTCGGATACAACCACCGAAGCACCGGTTGCCCGCGCGATAGCCCGCAGCACCATGGCTCCGGCGCCGATGACATCGACCCGACCCGGGTGCATAAATGGCAAGGCTGCGCGCTCTGCTCTTGTCATAACCAGCAATCGCGCGGTTACATCCTCAATCTGCTCAGTCGTGATGGTCGAGCCATGCAATAGAACCGGGTCATACTCAAGTAGATCGAAGGCCATGGCGGCCACGGTGGTTACCGAACCCGCCAGCCCCACAACCGTGGCGGCCCGCTCAATCGGCACCGCAGCCCGCACCAGGTCAAGTGCCTTCACCAGATCTACTTCAACGGCGGCAATCTGCTCGGGGGTGGCTGGGTCGTCGGTTAAGTGCCGCTCGGCAAATCGGACACAACCTATGTCGACGCTGATGCTGTGCGTCGGACTGGCGCCGCCTAAGACGAATTCCGTTGAACCGCCGCCGATATCGATGACGAGTGCCGGCAACTGGACTAACCCGGCCGGTAACCCCCGAACTGCCCCGGAAAATGACAGCGCTGCTTCTTCATCGCCGCTGATCACGTCCGGCTCGACCCCGAAGCGGGCACGTACACCATTGACGAACTCCTGGCGGTTTCGCGCATCGCGAGTGGCCGAGGTAGCCACAAATCGAACCTGTTCAATATTTGATTTAGCAAAGAGTGCCGCGTATTCATCACAGACGGCGAACGTGCGCTCAAGGGCCGCAACCGAAAACTCACCGGTCCGATCAACACCTTCACCCAACCGGACTATCTGCATCACTCGCTTTTGCTCATGCAATACCCCAGCATCATCAACATCGGCTATCAGCAACCGAATTGAATTTGTTCCGCAATCAATGGCGGCGTAGGTCATACTCGTTCACCGCACGAATTCTGCGACCACCAAGGCGCCAACGCCGCCAGCACCTCATCGCCGAGTGGGTTAACCCCCGGCCCGACTGCCAGTGCGTGCGCCGCGAGCACATGCAGGCACTTAACCCGACTTGGCATCCCGCCCGCACTGATGCCGGCCAACTCAGCCACCTCAGCGATTGCCGTGCGATCGGCTAGATACTGCTCATGCGCGGTCGAGTACCAGGCAGCTAACTCGACGTCATCGGTCAGGCGCTGCTCCATCTCACGCATCAAGCCACTTGCCTCCAAGGTGCCGATGGCGCCGGCTAGCCGCGGGCAGGTGACGTAGTAAAGAGTCGGAAATGGGGTGCCGTCGTCAAGGCGCGGGGTGGTGCGCACCACATCCGGTGCTCCGCACGGGCAACGATGCGCCACCTGCATCCCACCACGTGGCACTCGACCTAATTGCACCTCGATTAGGTCAATATCTCGGCCTGATGCCGGTTCCATCCGACGATCGATCACTCGAAGAACCTATCTATCCCGGCAAGCAGCCAACGTGCGTAGTCGCGCTGCCCTGCGGGCGTTGACATCAAAGCCGCGTCCAACTTATTACGCATATTTCCGACTTCGACAATTACCGTTGGCACGTCACTGAAGTTCAAAGTCGACTGCTCTCGGCTTATCCAACGTTGCCCGGAAACATATGTCGAGGGCGGGGCACCGGCAGCCGACATTCCAGCGATCATGTCGGCGGTGAGCCTTCGGTCCGCCGCGACCACATCATTTGTCCAGCCCTTGATTTTCGCCGCTTCGATCACGTAGAACCCGCGACCGCCCGCCGGACCGCCATCGGCGTGGATGCTGATCATGGCATCGGCCCCTGCCGCGTTGGCGATACCGGCACGATCCCAAACGCACGGCCCCCATTGCTCACGTGAATTGGCGTCACGAGTGAGGACAACGGTGGCGCCCTGTGCCTGCAGCATTCGGCGAAGATTCTTCGCAATCCGCCAATTAAGTGTTGACTCCGGGAATCCTGCGTTCGTCGCAGTCCCGCTCGTATTGCAGGACTTCACGATCGCTCCGTTGAATTTGGTCTGCGCCATCTGCTTAGCGAATTTTGGATTGCTGTTACCCAATTGGTGACCGGGATCAAGGACAATGATCCTTCCAGCCAATGGCTGATCGGTGGCCCGCGCTGTGCCCGCGCCGCTAAGCACCAGCCCCAAGGCGAAGGCAGCGATCCAGATTACCTTCACAAGATGAGGAGCATCCGTTGGTTGCCAAGGGTATTGGGCTTTACCCGCTCTAGGTCGAGAAACTCCGCCACGCCCTCGTCATAAGATTGCAGCAGTTGCTCGAAGACCGCGTGCTCAACCGGCGCACCTTGGATCTCGCTGAAACCATGACGACTGAAGAATTCGGTCTCGAAAGTCAGGCAAAAAACCCTCTTAATACCAAGGCTCCGGGCCCGATCTAATTGCGCTGCCAAGATCTTTGAGCCGACACCGCTGCGGCGAAAGTCCGGGTGCACCGCAAGGGTGCGAACCTCGGCGAGGTCTTCCCACATTACGTGCAAGGCTCCGCAGCCAACTACGTCGTCGCCGCTTACAGCGACCAGAAACTCTTGGACATCCTCATACAGGGTGACAGTCGCCTTGGAGAGCAGCCGGCCATCCGGCGCGTAGGAGTCGACCATGCCACGAATGGCCCGAACATCACCGGTCTTAGCGGGGCGGATCTGCACGCTGACCCTTCACCTTTCCGGCTTCACAAGCGGGAACAAAATGGTCTCACGAATACCTAGGCCGGTTAATGTCATGAGCAAGCGGTCAATACCCAGCCCCACACCACCGGTTGGTGGCATCCCATGTTCCAGGGCCCGCAGGAAATCCTCGTCAAGTGTCATGGCCTCAGCATCACCACGGGCGCCAAGGGCCGCCTGCTCGGTGAGCCGCTGGCGTTGGATCACCGGGTCAACGAGTTCTGAGTATCCGGTGGCTTGTTCGTAGCCGTTGATGTAAAGATCCCACTTTTCCACCTTGCCGACATCGGTGCGGTGATCGCGCACCAACGGCGAGGTGTCGACCGGGAAGTCCATCACGAATGTGGGGCGGCCGCCAAAACTCTGGGTGACGTAGTGCTCAAAAAGCTCTTCGACGAGTTTTCCGGATACCGCGGTCGGTGCAACCTGGATGCCAGCCGAATCGCAAAGATTGCGCAACTTGCCATGTGGTGTCATCGGCGTTACCTCAAAGCCCAGGGCGTTAGAAACCGACTCATACAAGGAGATTTCCGGCCACACCCCGGAAAGATCATGAACAGATCCATCTGGATGGGTTATCTGCTCGCTGTCGAACACCGCCCGAGCGGCTGCTTGAATGAGTTCTCGCGTGATTGTCGCCATCACCCGGTAGTCGGCGTAGGCTTCATAGAATTCGAGCATTGCGAACTCGGGTGAATGCGTTGAGTCTGCACCTTCATTGCGAAAGTTTCGGTTGATCTCATAGACCCGCTCCAGCCCGCCGACTACCGCGCGCTTTAGGAACAACTCCGGTGCGATGCGTAAGAACAATTGCAGGTCAAATGCATTTGAAATTGTGACAAAGGGTCTAGCAGTCGCGCCACCATGCATGGTCTGCAACATTGGAGTTTCAATCTCCAGGTAACCGCGGGCATCTAGCGACTTGCGGATGGACGCAACCGTGGTCACCCGCGTCCGGGCAATCTGACGAGCTTCCGGCCGCACGATTAGATCGACGTAGCGCTGGCGCACTCGAGACTCCTCGTTTAGCGGCTTATGTGCTACCGGTAACGGACGAAGAGCCTTGGCCGCCATCAGCCAAGTGTCCGCCAGAACCGAAAGCTCACCACGCTTGGATGTAATGACCTCACCGTGGATGAAGACATGGTCGCCGATGTCAACTAAATCTTTCCAGAGTTCTAACGCGACTTCGCCGACCCCGGCGAGTGCGACCATTGCTTGAATTTCGGCACCGTCACCAGCCCGCAGCGTCGCAAAGCACAGTTTTCCGGTATCGCGCCAGAAGATGACCCGACCTGCGATACCCACCAACGCACCGGTTTGATGATCAATTGGCAGATCCCGGTACAAAGTTCGGACTGCTGAAATAGTGGTCGTGATCGGCACCTGCACCGGATACGCCTCCAGCCCGGCCCCGGCCAGCCGGTCGCGCTTATCACGCCTAATCCGCATTTGTTCAGGCAGATCGACCTCTGGGTCGTGGTCTAGATCAGCGGATTCAGTGGTCATAGGCCCAAGGCTACCGGGCCGGCCGGCCAAGAAGGCAAAGCGCCGAGCCTTCAGCATCCGGCTGTCGGCTCGGCGCTTTAGTAATGCGCAGTGCCCGTGCTTAACCCCTCGGTGGCAGGGACAAATTACGCGTCGGCTTCTGTGGTCTTGCGCGAGTGCGCAAAGCCCATGATGGCCAAGATGCACATCACCGCGGCAAGGCCGAGCATTGCCACGCCACAACCAGTACAACAGTTCCTATCGTCCAAACTGCGTAGGCGTTGAGCAGCATCCCGCACCAAGACCCTGACCTCGCAGGACCTTGGTCCCACTCACCTAGGCTGCGGATATGACACTCGTCACCCACGCGCCGATCCGGGCGGTGATCTTCGACATTCACTCCACCCTGATAGATCAAGGCACTGCCCAGGACTGGATAGACGCGGCACTGGCCCACACCCCGACGCAGTTGTCCGCAGCACAGGTGGCGCAGTTGGTCGGCTGCCTGGACCGCATTTGGGAGGGTGCCCGCATCAGCGATCCGCAGAGTCTTCGTGACCTCTCCTTCGCCGATCATGAGCGGATTTTCCACGAGTTACTGCAAGCGGGTTCCGGGGTTGACCGAGAATTCGCGAACGCACTTTATGCAGTCATGCTCGACGTCTGGCAGGCATATGAAGACACCGTGCCGACCCTGCAGGCATTGAAGGCCGCCGGGGTCAGGATCTGCCTCCTTTCAAATGCCGGAGTCCCCATCCGAGATGTACTCGATCGTGATGGCCTAACGCCACTGGTTGATGCGGTGGTGCTTTCTTATGAAGTTGGCTACGTCAAGCCGGACCCGCGCATCTTCGCCGCGGCCCTTGCCGCGGTCTCCTGTGCTCCCACTGAGGCCCTGATGGTCGGAGATAGTGGGCGCGATGACACCGGCGGTGTGGAACTCGGCCTGCGCACCCTGATAATTCCACGCACCAGGGGGCCGGTACACGGGCTGGCGGCGGTTACCAGGCTGGTATTGCCAAACTAACCGCAAGCACTCAACTTAAGCTCAAGGACGGCTCGGCTGAGGCCGGGACCAATACCGGGATCGACTTTGATGGCTCCGCCGATGGCGAAACAACTGGTGTCGATGACGGCGACGGGGAATCGGTCGCTGACGGCGACGGGGAATCGGTCGGCACTACGTCCGGCACTACCGCCGGTGCTGGTGCTACCGGAGCGGACCCAGTAACCGACCCAATCGCGCAGGGCGCGGTCGTGCCATCACTGCGGGTGTAGGTGCAGCTGGTCGGAGTTGAAGTTCCGCTCTCGCCGAAAGCCACAGCGGCGTCGCTGGTGGTCAGCGTCAGCTTTCCGTTGGCAACCACCAGGCAGCCCGGTTGCGCACAGCCTTGGTCTTGGCCTACCCAAGTAACAGAACTGTTCCACGGCGATAGCACTACCGTCATCGGGTACGGCACACTCGAGCCATTGACGCTGATGGTGGTGGTGCCAGAGCTGCGGGCAATGTCGACTCCAACGGTGCCGGCTGGCGGAGCGGGTGGGCCCGGCGGTGTCGGCGGGCTGGTCGGACACGGGTTGCCACTTAGCCCAGCTTGGAAACTGCTCACGAAAAGGTAACCGGGGTCTGCATCGGGTGCCTGCGGGCCCACCTTCCACCAGCCCAGGCTGCTGACATTGCCGGCCTTGGCGATGGATGCGCCGAGTGCGCAAGCATTGGCGATAGTGAAGTTTTCACCCGAGCCCTGTGCCCCGAGGGCCGGCGTTACCCCGGCGGGGAGGTTGGGGAACTGTGCCTGCATTGCCTGCAGGGAGGCGAACACCGTCGCGCCCATGTCAGGTTGATCGGACCCGAACCACATCGCCATCGCGTTGAGGCTCAGGTTCTTGACTCCGGCCTCAATAAAGTCTTTCACCACACTCACCGCAGCCGGCGGTAGCCCGTTGGGCAAGGTACCGAGTGTCAGGCTGATCTGCAGGTCCGGATGTGCAACCTGCAGTCCCGAGACCGCCGCTGCTCGCCGCTGTGAATTCGCCTGGTTATAGACAATGCCACCGGCCGCCTCAATATCGAAGTCAAGGCGATCAAGATCGAGTCCACTGACGATCTGCTCGAATGCCGCCTGCAACTTGACCACATCAGGGCAGTTGGCACTTAGATCATCAGGGCCACCTTCGGGAGCCGACTGCCCACCGATGGATGGGATCACCCGACCACCCGCCGCTTGGAAGCTCGCAATCGCCGCCGCGATGGTGCCGCCGGTTACCGGCTGATTCGCGCCACCCCACTGCGGTGTGCAAGGCGCCGATTGGGTGATGAACCCGGCAGAGAAGTTCTTCAGGCCCGTCGCGCTGCCCATGCCAACGAAATCAGGTACCGGCCAGCCGCCCGCATCCACATACGGCGCCACCAGCACGTTACCTGCCCAATCCCTAGCTGGCAGTGAACTGGCTCCGTCGATGAAGAGCGAGGCGGCATTGAATTTCATCGGAGCGGCCGCTTTGCGCGTGCCGACGGCCCCTTCAAGGGTTATTGAAATTGCCTCGTCCGCCAAGATGGTGACCGGGTAGGTGACAACACTGCCCGTCAGCTTCGGGGTACCGAGTGTCATGGCAACCGAGTCTTCGGCACCCGCTGGATTCAATTCAACTAGCACAGCATTGGGGGCATCACCTTCGAAGATCTCGTTCCACGCGTTGACGACGCCAGAGGTGCTCACCACCTTGGCGGCTCGGATCGGGCGGTCCGTGAATGCCATTGTGTGCATATCTATGCCGGTTAGCGCCAACGTGTAACTGCCATCGGCGTTCGCACTGAGGGAGCCGCCCTTGGCACTTTGCGCGAAAAGCCAAGACTCCGCCGCGGTATCTGAGGTGGACCTGGCAATTGACCACACCCCGGCTGCGGCAATCAGCACCGCGGCAACGACGATTCCAGTGACCCAGCCCTCACGTTTTGTCATACCGGCATCATGCGATGCCAAGCCAGGAAATACAAGCCAACGCAGGGCCTATCTGACACATTCAGGCAAATGGTGAGGATTACCCCACCAATCTGCCTAATTACCAAGTCTCCTGCAGGCGACTACAGGTGGCTCGACTACTGATTCTTCTCGAAGACCAACCGCAGGCCGATCAACGTCAGGTCCGGCTCGTGGTGGGTTATCGTGCGCGACTCGGGCACCACGATCGGCGCCAACCCACCGGTCGCAACAACCGCGGTCAACTCGTCAAGCTCCTCGCGAATGCGGTCGACCAGACCATCGACCTGACCCGCAAAACCGTAAAGGGCTCCTGACTGAAGGGCCTCTACGGTGTTCTTGCCAACTGGTGAGCGCGGACGTACCAACTCCACCTTGCGCAGTTGCGCTGCGCGCTGGGCGAGCGCGTCAAGGGAAATCTCAATACCGGGCGCCAACGCCCCGCCCAAGAACTCACCTTTCGCAGACACCACATCAAGGTTCGTCGAGGTGCCGAAATCAACAACAATGCATGGACCGCCAAAAAGATGGTGCGCGGCACGGGTATTGACGATGCGATCGGCGCCAACCTCTTTTGGATTGTCGGTCAAGATCGGCACTCCGGTCTTGACGCCGGGCTCGATGATGATGGTGGGGATTCCACCGTAATAGCGGTCGAGCATCAAGCGCATCTCACTTAATACCGCGGGTACCGTGCTGCACAGCGCAATGCCGGTGGCATTCGCCTGACCTGCTAACAGGCCACGGTAGGTAAGCACAAGTTCGTCAGCGGTGGTAAGGCCATCGGTCTTGATCCGCCAAGAGGCGGTCAGGTGCTCACCATCGAACAATCCCAGCACCGTGTTGGTATTACCAACGTCAATGGCTAGCAGCACTTAAATCTCCTGCCTTAAGTCCGCACCGATATCCAATACCGGTGCCGAGTGCGTCAATGCACCAACCGCAAGGTAGTCCACCCCGGTTTCGGCCACCGCGGCAGCCACATCCAGGCTCAGCCCACCCGAGGCCTCAAGCTTCGCGCGACCGCGGGTGCGTTGGACCGCGACACGTAATTGCTCGACGTCAAAATTATCAAGCAGCACGAGATCGGCGCCTGCCACCAGTACTTCATCAAGTTGCTGAAGTGAGTCCACTTCCACTTCAACCGGTACCTTCGGATACCTCGCCCGGACCGCCGCGAATGCCTGCGCGACACCGCCGGCGGCAAGCACGTGGTTGTCCTTGACCAATGCTGCATCTGAAAGTGACATGCGGTGATTTTGTCCGCCACCGCACCGCACCGCATATTTCTCCAGTGCCCGCATACCTGGAGTGGTCTTGCGGGTATCGCGAACAGCCGCGCCAGTGCCGGCAATCGCCGTGACCCACGCAGCGGTCAAGGTAGCGATGCCGCCAAGGTGGCCCAGGAGATTAAGTGCCGGCCGTTCAGCCCGCAGGAGATCGTGGGTCGGGCCGGTAATTGAAATGAGCACGGATCCCGGTTCGACTCGGTCCCCGTCGCTCACCATGGCTTGGACTTGAAGGCTTGGGTTGACGTATTCGAATACCGCAACGGCGACCGGGATACCCGCAGCCACACCCCCCTGCCGAGCCACAAGGTCAAGGGTCGCGCGTTGGCCAACCGGCACGGTGGCCACCGTTGTTACGTCCTCGCCGCCGGCCAGATCCTCAGCAAGTGCTGTTTCAACTAGCCGGTCAACCTCAGCCGGGTCAAGACCGGCGGCAACTAGTGCAGCGAGCGTCGACTCAATCATGGTCACTACCGGAGTTCGCATCAACACCTATTCGCCGAGTCTCCAGTTGTCCCTGCTCACCTAGCCTTGAAACTAACCGCATGCGCCACCTGTGATCATCGCGGTCGGGAAAATCCTCGCGCCAATGCGAGCCGCGAGTTTCTTCACGTAGCAACGCATGGTGCACTAGCACGCTGGCTAACGCATGAATATTCGTGGTCTCCCAGTCTTCGGTGCATGGCTTGGCACCAGTCTCGGTCCCGAGTGCCATGAGCTCCTTGGTCGCCTGCTCAAGGGAGGCGCGGCTGCGTAGGACACCGGCATGTTGATCCATCGTGCGTTGAATATCTCGACGCACGCTATTTGGCAGCAGTTCCTTCGTCGCGGGCGTCAGCACCGGCTCGCGCACGATCGGGTGCTCCTCTGCCAGTACCTCGCCAATGCGATTAGCAAAGACCAAACCTTCGAGTAGTGAGTTTGATGCCAACCTGTTGGCACCGTGCACCCCGGTGCAGGCAACTTCACCGCAGGCGAATAGGCCAGGGATCGAGGTGCGGCCCCAAAGATCGGTGAGCACCCCCCCGGAGGCAAAGTGCTGGGCCGGGGAAACCGGGATGAGATCGGTAACCGGATCGATGCCTCGGGTTCGACAGGACTCCAATATCGTGGGAAAGCGCCGCACCCAAAGATCGGCACCTAGGGCACGCCCATCAAGCCAAACATGAGCAGCGCCGGTTTCGCGCATCCGGCGCATGATCGCCTTCGCGACAACATCACGTGGAGCCAAGTCAGCAAGTGGGTGTTCATCAAGCATGAAACGCGTGCCGCTCCCGTCAAGGAGCACCGCGCCCTCCCCACGAACCGCCTCAGAGACAAGTGGCTGCTGCCCCTGAGCAAGTGGTCCAAGCCACAGCACCGTCGGGTGAAATTGCACGAATTCAAGATCAGCAACATCCGCGCCAGCCCTTAGTGCCAGCGCAACGCCATCACCGGTTGCGACATACGGGTTAGTTGACTGCAAGAAGACTTGACCGAAGCCTCCGGCGGCAAGCACGACGCTTGGGGCGAGAGCGGCACCAATGCCGCCGCGTTGCCCGGTGCCGACCACGTGCAGGGTTACCCCTTGGGCAGCACCTACTTCATCAAGCAATAGATCCAAGACAAGTGCGTTCTCGACCACTTCGATCCCAGGGTCGGCAGCGACCGCTGCGACCAAGGTGCGCGATACCTCAGCCCCGGTGGCATCACCACCAGCGTGGGCAATGCGATCACGCAGGTGCCCACCTTCACGTGTTAGTGAGATTTCACCAGCAGCATCGAGATCGAAATGCGCACCGAAAGTGATCAACTCGCGCACCGCTTCCGGCCCTTGGGTAACGAGCACTTGCACCGCCTGTTTATTGCACAACCCCACCCCGGCAACCAAGGTGTCCTGCAGATGCTCCTGCGGCGAATCGTCTTCGGCCATCGCTGCCGCAATACCGCCTTGAGCCCAGCGCGTCGACCCCTCAGTTACCTGGGCCTTGGTCACAAGTAGCACCGTCTTGCCCGCGGCCCGAGCATGCAGTGCGGCGGTAAGCCCTGCGACTCCGGAACCTACGACGACAACATCGGCGCGCCCGGTCCAGCCGGGGTGGTCTGCGCGCAACCGCGCGGTGAGCCGTGGGCTACTAACCGCCTGGCCGCTCATTGAGCCGCACCCAGATCACATGGCGCATTATCGAGCAACCTGGTAGCACCAATCCGCACCGCAACCACCACCCGACCGGGCCCACGGGCCGGAGCCGGCCCCAGATCCGGTGCGGTCACCACGAAGTAGTCAACCGTTATCGCTGGCTCCCTAGAAAGGACTTCCAACCCAGCAGCGAGCGCCGCTGCCTGCCCATATTGTGCACTGGCAACCGCCGCCGTGATCGCCCGCGGGAGCAACGCCGCTTGAGCCCGCTCGGTCTCTGCCAGGTAGCGATTGCGGCTGCTCAAGGCCAACCCATCAGGCTCGCGCACGGTCGGCACCGGCACCACCCGCACTGGCACCTCGTACTCCGCAAACATTTGGGCGACTAGAACCAATTGCTGGTAGTCCTTCTCGCCAAATATCGCAAAATGCGCGCCGGTCAACTGCTGCAGTCTGCGCACCACGGTCAACATGCCGCGAAAGTGGCCGGGCCTCGAAGCCCCTTCCAAAATGAGTCCGATCGGTCCGGCATCAACCATTTCACTTTCGGGTAGCTCTGCCATATTCGCGGTGCCGTAGACGTCCAGCGCATCCGGCGCATACACAATGTCCGCAGCATTCACTCGACAAACCTGCAAGTCGCTCTCCAGGGTGCGCGGATACTTGTCAAAATCCTCACCCGCGCCGAACTGCGTCGGATTGACGAATACCGTGACGATGACGGTGCCATCGGCACCAACGCATTCACGTGCTACCCGCATCAACTCTGCGTGCCCTTCATGCAATGCACCCATTGTCATGACGACCGCGATTTCGCCCCGACACAGTGCGGGAATTTCGCGGTGGAAATGTACGAGATGAGTCACCGCACCTCACCAAGGACTTCCAGCAGTGGTTCGGCGGCCTGCGGGCTGAGCAGCCCGGCTCCCACCACTCGGTCGGCCGTCAGTCGACCCAGCGCCCGGTAACCAGCCGCGCTTTGTTCAGAAACCTGAGCAATTACTGCAAGGTGGGCGGCGACAGATGCGGCATCACCGCGGGCAACCGGCCCGGTTAACGCCTGATCTCCTAGCCGCAAGGCATTATCCAGCGAGGCACTCAGTAGCGGTGCGATCAGCTGCTGCGGATTTTCGATCCCAGCGACTTTTAGCAGTTCAACAGACTGCGCCACCAAAGTGATCAGATAATTCGATCCGTACGCAAGTGCCGCGTGATACAGGGCACGAGACTCCTCCGGGACCCAGACCGGGTCACCACCCATTTCAACGACTAGGGCTTCGGCAATCGGGCGCATAGCGGCCGGAGCGCTCACCCCGAATGGGCAGTCGGCTAATCGTGCTAAATCAACACTGGTGCCGGTGAAGGTCATGATCGGATGCACGGCAATCGGCACGGCACCATGTTGAGTTACCGGCGCGAGAACGGAAATTCCATAACGGCCTGCCGGATGAACCCAAAACTGCCCCGGGTGCACATGGCCTGTTTCGGCAAGGCCGGCAACCAGACTTGGCAAAATGTCATCGGGTACCGCGACGAGCACCAGATCGACATCCTTGGTGGCCCCCGGCGCATCGGTGACCGGCACTCCCGGCAGCAGCGCCCCGGCGCGCAATCTCGATAAGTCCGAGACCGCCGATACCGCGAGGACTTGATGACCAGCCCGGCGCAGCGCTGCCCCCAACACCGCCCCGGCCCGCCCGGCGCCAATAATGCCGATTCGCAGTCGGGGTGGGCCGAGTTCGTTCACATGGTGAGCGTAGGGGCAGGTGACCGCCTCGCACCAATCGCGCCCGCTCCGCGGCACCGACTCCCACCCGCGACTAACCTAACATGTCGTGGCTGATCAGCAATCATGGCGACAAGCCTGGGAGCACACTCTTACCGGAGCGAATAGTTTTTATCGTCATAACCCGCCGGCAAATCACTTCACAACCTCGGTGACGTTCAACGCCGAAGTCGCGTCAGCCATTACCGGCTTGATCACGGGTTTCGATGACGGCACTGGGTTAACTGTCACCGATGTCGGTGCCGGTGCCGGGCAATTGACTCAGACCCTTGCTGACCGGTTAGCTGACCGGCCGTGGATCAGCTTTGAGGCAATTGACCTTCGGCCCACACCCGAGTGGCTGCCACCGACCGTGGCGTGGACAGCGGGTGACGCGCGTGCGCTGTCGCTGCACCCAGCACGCCGGGTAGTTATCGCGCACGAGTTTCTGGACGATATCCCGTGCGAAAGATTTGAGGTTGATGAGTGGGGTGAGGTGCACCTGATGGTCGTCACATCCGGTGAGTCGATGATGGGGCCGCGGTTGGCTGATGACATCGCCTGCGCGCGCCTCGAGGTCAACGCTGCTGAATTGCGCGATTGGCTGGAGAAGTGGTGGCCGGCCCGCAGACCTCTCATGCGCGGGGAGTTTGGCAACACCCGTGACGCTACTTGGCAGCACCTGACCGGGTGGATAACAGATGGCATCGCCATCGCAATTGATTACGGGCACCTGCGCGCCGAGCGCGATGCCGGTACTTGGGATGGCGGCACCTTGACGGGCTTTCGTGCTGGCCGCGCGGTGAGCCCTATCCCCGACGGCTCCTGCAATATCACCGCCCATGTTGCCATGGATGCGGTTGCCGCCGCACGGCCAGCCCGTGAGTCCACGGTCCAGCGGCAGGCCGAGGTGCTGCGCGGGGGGCGCGTGGCAAAGCCCGGTGGCCTGGGGGACTTCCTCTGGTTGACCCAGGAGTTTTCTGTTACCTGACAAGATGAGCCGGTGCAGGAGTTATTGGTTGCGGTCGGAGCAGCGCGATACCTGGACCATGATGTTGTCCTAGAGCTCGATGACCTTCATCCCGCGTCACATGCCGCGCTACAAATGCGATTGACCCTTGATGACCAAGGCCTGATCGGGGCCGCTGATCCGCAGGTTGGATTGCTGCATCGAAGTGCCGAAAAGCTCTTCGAGGCACGTGACTACCGCCAGATCATGATGCTTGCCAATCGACATGACTGGCTCTCGGCATTCTCGTCCGAGCTGGGCGTAGCCCTCACGGTTGAGGCAGCCATGGGGATCCATCCCCCACCGCGAGCGACCTGGACGCGCACACTACTCGCCGAGATGAATCGCGTCTCCGCATCACTTCTCTTACTTGGTGCCCCGACAAGGGATCTACCGCTATTGCAATTACGCGAACAGTTCCTAGCCCTGCAGGAGTCGGCAAGCGGTGGGCGGGTGCATCCCATGATCAACCGCATCGGTGGGCTCGCGCACCCGTTGACCAAAGAATGGGTGGCGGACCTGCAAATTGTCACCGCCGAACTCATCGCGCGACTTCCTGCCATCAGTGCAGCTTCCGAATCCGCAACCGCCAAATTTGCTGGCCGGGCAGTCCTGTCGCGCACCGACGCTCTCACGTTCGGGGTCACCGGGCCGGTTGGGCGCGCAAGCGGTGTTGACCTTGACCTGCGCCGTGATGAGCCGTATCTGGCATATGGCGAGTTAACGGAGTTCTTACTGGTGCCAACCTCAACCGAGGGGGATCTACCGGCGCGCTACCGCATGCTCATTGAGCAGATTCCGGTGTCGCTAAATCTAATGTCTGCATGCACCGACAATGCACTCGGTGGTGGCGAGATAAATGTGCCGCTGCCAAAGGTGGTAAAAGTTCCCGAGAGCACATCTTATGGGCAAGTTGAAGGTCCACTTGGAGTTAGTGGTTACCTGCTGGTCAGCATCGGCGCCAAATCACCGTGGCGCCTCAAACTTCGAACCCCATCCCTAAGTAATGTGCAGGCGATGGCTGCGGCGGTTATCGGCTTACCGCTCGCTGATCTTGGGGATGCGTTGATGTCATTCTTCTTCGTGGTCGGCGATATCGATCGCTAGGTGCGGATTCGCTGCGCGCTGGCTCGTGCGTTATTTCTCGTGTTCGCGCAGATAAGTTGCGAACCGCGCACGAAGCAGCGCTTCGGTGGTCGGGTCCAGCGGATCATCGCCCATCATCTCGCGCACTGCCTTGACCGTCTCGATAAAAGTCCCGCCAACCGCCCCAAGGTCACCGCCCTCGCCTTCGATCGCCACCATTCCCGGCATGTGCCCGAAGAGGTCGGTGAAGAATCCAAGGTCAAAGCGCTTTTCGGCGACATGGAACGCGCGTTGGCGCAATTCGTCAAAGGGCAGGTCTTCAAGAACTTCACTCATGGCGCTGATTCTATCTGGGCACCCTTGACGTCGTCATCGTCAATGGGCAACCGGCAAATATGCTCCAGCCAGAGCGCAGCGACCACCAATAGCAAGGAGCCGGCCGCGGTGCCCGAGGCCGCCCAGAGCGTGTCTAGGCCCGCGGCCGTGAACCGTGCCGGCAGGGCGGCTAGGGCGACCCCGAGATAAAACCCGCCTACTAGGGAGCCGGTCCGCGAAGCAGCCATCGCCAATGCGGCGGTGCGCGCAGCGACAATAGGTGGCAATGATTTTGTGCCGGGCCGACGCTGGAGGCGTGGGCGCGCGAGCAAAGTCCAAATACCCAATGCCAGCGCCAAGATCCACATGGTGCTGGCGGCCAACCACGGCACCGGCAAGATACGTCCGGATTGCCCTTGTATTAACGACACCGCACCCCAGCCAATGGCCCCGGCTAACACCGCCAGCGTCAGGAGCAGCCGAACTTTGGTCGGCTTCACTTCAGCCCGCTCACGGGTTCAACTCTATAAACGGCCGGGCCTCTAGCAGGCGCACCGCACCGGTGGCTACTGCGGCCGCTAGCTCGCGCACCGGTCCGATCCCCGGTAGCACCGCATTCGGATCGACCTCCAGCCACGGCACCAGGACGAATTCGCGTTCACCGGCCCGCGGATGCGGCAAAGTCAAAATCTCATCCAGTGATACCTGATCACCGTAGGTAATGATGTCAATGTCCAAAGTGCGCGCACCCCAACGCACCTCGCGGGTACGGTGCCAGGAGTCTTCAATCTCGTGGGCAACCGCTAGGAGTTCCGCTGCTGTCAGTGTTGTCCTCGCCAGTACTACTGCATTCAGGTATACCGGTTGCTCGGGCCCACCGACGGGATCTGTCTGATAAAAACTCGATACCGATTCAATAGTTATACCCGGCTGCAGCCCTAACGCCGTGATCGCCCCACGTAGTGCCGCCAGCCGGTCACCGAGATTGGCACCGAGCGCCAAGACCGTTTGCGTCGAAGTCATGGGCGGGTAATGCGCAGCGCAACGTCGGTAAATGGCACCGGGATCGGGGCCTGCGGTTTGTGCACGGTGATCTCCACCGTGGCTACCCCGCCTAAGTTCAAAATCGCGGTCGCGATTCGCTCGGCGAGGGTTTCCAGTAGATCAACCGGATCGCCGATTATCAACTGATGAACCACCTGGGCAACAGTCGCATAATTGACGGTGTCGGCCAACGCATCGGTCGTGGCCGCGGCACTTGCCTGTAAATAGACGAGGGCATCGACGACGAACTCTTGGCCGTCCCGGCGCTCCTCGGGGAAGACCCCATGGTGGCCGTGGCCGCGGATCCCGGTCAAAATGATGACGTCGCTCACTGCTGCCTCCCCCGAGCCCAAGCCCTGCCAACGAGTACCGAATCCACCGCCGCCTTCACATTGTGCACGCGCACCCCCCAAACCCCAGCTGCGGCCGCTAGCGCCGATACCGCATCGGTTGCCGCGTCGCGCTCTGCAAATTCACGTGGGCGCCCTTCACTGTCGGCTAATAGGGCTCCCAAGAACCGTTTGCGCGAGGCGCCGATCAATACCGGGTAGCCGAGACGCACGAACTCGTCGAGGTGGTGAAGCACCTGCCAGTTTTGATCCACCTCTTTTGCGAACCCAAGCCCGGGGTCAACGACTATGGAATCGGGGTCAACGCCACCGGCAATGGCTGCCTGCAGTCGATCGCTGAGTTCACGCACGACATCGCCTGCAACATCGTCGTAAACGGCGTGCTGATCCATCACTGAGGCTTCCCCCCGCCAGTGCATGAGCACATAGGGCACATTCAAGCTCGCGACCGTCGAATACATGGCGGCATCAAAAAGCCCGCCGCTGACGTCGTTTACGACGCAGGCACCCGCCGCCACGGACTCCCGCGCGACCTCGGCTTTCATGGTGTCGATGCTGACGTGTACTCCGGCGGCAACCAATGCACTGACCACTGGCAACACCCGGCTCAACTCCACCTGAGCAGACACCGGGGTCGCACCGGGCCTCGTGGACTCACCCCCGACATCGATGATGTCGGCACCCTCTCGGCACAGGTCGATGCCATGGGCAACTGCACTGGTTGGTTCGTAGTGTTTGCCGCCATCAGAAAACGAGTCCGGGGTGACATTGAGCACCCCGATTACCAGCGGACGATCTAGCTTTCGGAGCTCCTCGGGCAGACTCGACGGGTGGCGACGCGACATGGCCACCCTGCGCTAACGGCCCATGATGAGGGACATCGCCTCGGCGCGCGTCGCCGGCACCATTAGGGAACCGCGCACCGCGCTGGTGATCGTCTTTGCGCCTGGTTTACGAACCCCGCGCATTGCCATGCACAAATGCTCCGCCTCGATGATGACAATTGCGCCCCGCGGGTCAAGGATCCGCATCAACGCATCGGCCACCTGCGTCGTTAGGCGTTCTTGCACCTGCGGACGACGAGCGAACACATCAACCAGGCGGGCCAGCTTGGATAACCCGGTGATGGTGCCGCTGATATTTGGAATGTAGCCGATATGCGCCACCCCGTGAAAGGGCACGAGGTGGTGCTCACAGGTGCTGTACATCTCGATATCACTCACGATAACGAGTTCTTCGTGCCCGATATCGAAGGTGGTGGTCAGGACTTCGTCTGCGGTCATTTGCAGGCCGCCGAAGATCTCGCCATAAGCACGGGCCACGCGCGCAGGGGTACCGCGCAAACCTTCGCGCTGTGGGTCCTCACCGATCGCCACCAGCAAATCATGAATGGCGCGTTCTACCCCGGCCACGTCATAGGGCCCTACGGCGTCGTCTCCGGTTAGGGTCACCGGGCCGATATCGTTCACGTAACTTCCGTGGTTGCTCCGTGGTACCCGTTGGTTGATGGGGTCGCTACCGGCCCCCGCTCATCGGGGCGACGCCTTGTCGAGCCCGTCCAGGCCGGGCGCACCTCGCGCAGCGTCAAAGCCGCAAAAACCTCTTCGATTTGCGCTTTGTCAAGGGTTTCCTTCTCAAGTAACTCAATTACTAATGCATCGAGAACATCACGGTTGGCCACCAGCGCCTCATAGGCCTCTTGGTGGGCCGCCTCGATGAAGGCGCGGACTTCTTCATCGATTGCCGCGGCAACCTCCTCGGAGTAATCGCGGGCCTGGCCCATGTCTCTGCCGAGGAAGACCTCACCTTGCTCCTTGCCGTAACGAATTGCACCCAAGCGCTCGGTCATGCCGTACTGCATGACCATTGCCCGCGCCAACGCGGTCGCTTTCTCGATGTCATTGGAGGCACCGGTGGTCGGGTTGTGGAAGATAAGCTCCTCCGCCGCCCGGCCGCCTAACATGTAGGCGAGTTGGTTGAGCATCTCGCTGCGGGTGGTCGAGTATTTCTCCTGATCCGGCAGCACCATCGTGTACCCAAGCGCACGCCCACGCGGCAAGATGGTGATCTTGTGCACGGGATCATTGCCCGGTAGCGCTGCTGCAACAAGCGCGTGCCCGGCTTCGTGATAGGCGGTGATCTTCTTCTCCTCGTCGTCCATCACGCGGGTGCGCTTCTGCGGCCCGGCAATCACGCGATCTATGGCCTCATCAAGGGCGAAATCATCGAGGAAGGACTTACCCTCGCGAGCGGTAAGGAGAGCTGCCTCGTTTAGAACATTCGCAAGGTCAGCGCCGGTGAACCCCGGAGTGCGGCGGGCAACGGCCCGTAGGTCAACCTGCTCGGCCATCGGCTTACCTTTTGCGTGCACCTCGAGGATCGCCTCGCGACCATTTAGATCGGGGCGCTCGACCGCGATCTGACGATCAAAGCGGCCCGGACGCAGCAATGCCGGGTCCAAGATGTCGGGGCGGTTCGTGGCAGCGATCATGATGACATTCTGCGTTGCATCAAAGCCGTCCATCTCAACCAGCATC